>Ga0228711_1003083_pt1 | contig 25857 bp, 11 predicted proteins | sample MedpolnodulmetaG_2_FD_177996 | JGI IMG/M metagenome (GOLD analysis project Ga0228711, IMG submission 177996) | Root nodule microbial communities from Medicago polymorpha collected in Santa Monica, California, United States - brown nodules | ecosystem: Host-associated > Plants > Roots > Nodule... | reverse complement strand
AATTTCATGGTATTTTTTTTTTTTTTTAGATTTTGTTTTTTTTTTTTTTTTGTTACTCGTACAAAATATGTTATATATCACCTTAATTTTGCATATCCTATTGCAGGAAATTTGTCATAGAGATCTGAAATTGGAGAACACTTTATTGGATGGAAGTCCAGCTCCTCGAGTTAAAATTTGTGACTTTGGTTTCTCCAAGGTTAATAGCATTAAAATGAACTTTTTTTTATTTTTTATAAAGTATTAGTGCTTTCATAATTTGTTTATTTGCTTCACTAATTAATTTAATATATCCATTTGCAGTCGTCTTTACTCCACTCTCAGCCCAAATCAACAGTTGGAACTCCTGCATATGTTGCACCAGAGGTTTTGTCTAGAAAAGAGTATGATGGAAAGGTATTGAAAAATTTGCATATTATTTATATCAAGCCACGTATCAATGTATTTGGAGCATGGTTAAATGCTAGTCGGATTTAGAACGATCAAAATACCCTTTAGTTACTACAATCAACAAATTTCAGTAGTTGGATTAAGATTAGACGATCTGTATTTTGAGTATATCATTGAAATATTATTTGACGAAGTATGAAAATGTTCGTCAGATCGTGATCCAAGGATAGAGATCTCAAATTGTAGTGATTTTTTGTTTTGTTGAAATGGACCAATTGAAGTGATTACAAGGTATTTTGATCGTAGTATGCTGACAATCCAAATACCTGACAATAGTGGTTTGATAGCTGATACCTAGGGCTATGGTGTTATCACTCACATCAAGTGTATGTTATGATTAATAGCGAGTCTGACAAAATCACAGTGACAACGTGGTTTTGTGTAGCTTTTACGAAAATCATGGCGCCTCGTCATAATTTTGCCAATCTCACCCTTAATTCAAACATACGTCAAGTATACTGCAATTCATCAATGCTAAAGTCCTTCGCAAATTATCAATTATGTAGATTGCAGATGTTTGGTCATGTGGTGTGACTCTTTATGTCATGTTAGTTGGATCATACCCTTTTGAAGATCTAGAAGATCCTAGAAATTTCAGAGCGAATATTACGGTGAGCTATTTATTACATAAAAAAAAATTCCATTATGATCAATTAATTAATATATTTGATCTATAGCAGAAAGTTAATACTCCGATTTATTTTGTTTGCAGAAAATAATGAATGTTCAATACTCCATACCTGACTATGTACACATATCTGCAGATTGTAGGGAACTTATCTCCCGTATTTTTGTTGCCAATCCAGCTAAGGTAAATATTAGTCTTAATTCTCTCTCTCTCTCTCTCTATATATATATATATATATATATATATATATATATATATATGAATTTAGACGATGCAAAAAAGTGGAAGCTTGAATATATTTAAAATAAGGAAAAATGGCTCATCTTACGAATTGAAACTATTCGGTGCAGTCCTGCTTGTTGGTCTTCGTACCAACGAGCATTTTCCATATATGAAATTGGCGGCAATAATTGCATGACACAGTAACTATGATCGACCATCTGGTTTTAAATCAATGGTCGAGATTGGTCATCAATTTAAAACATGTGTAATACGTGATGTCCAATCCTAAATTAGTGACTGCGTTTTTAAATTGTGTGAAATAATTATTGCATGCAGTCCATGTCGATCATATACGATCTAATAGTATTATAGTTAATTAAAACATGCATGTTTTCATGCAAACGACCCTAGCTAGATTTTTATCTAAGCTTATGAATATGAAATGAAATGTTAAAAGTTTGTAGCTAAGTGCATGTATTTCATGCGTAATGAAACTAACTATCATTTGTTTTTTGCCTTCTTTTTTAAAGAGGATCACAATCTCAGAGATAAGACAACACCCTTGGTTTTGGAAGAACATGCCCAGAGAGATAGTTGAGGCTCAAAGAAAAGGTTACAATGAAATACAGATAGACCAGTTACCAAGTCAACAAAGTGTGGAAGACATCATGCGGATCGTAGGAGAAGCAAGGATATCAGGGATGGACAACAATGGTGGAACAAGCTCATTGGGTGTTAACGTTGTTGAATGGATTGAAGAGGAAGTTGATGGTAGTGACGACTTTGTCCAAGTCCAACTTACTTGACCAAGGTCTTAATTAATTTTTGTGGTCACAAGATTTGTTTTGCAATTTTATGTACTAGTATTCTTCACATTTTGGGCACAAATAAGTTATCTTAAACAAAACATAAAACCTTGCAAATAAATTGAACTTGTTATTTTATCTAAAGTTAAAGTTGGTGCAATTTTTTTAAGTTGATCCGGTATGGGAAATACTTCATGCAGTAATTAGATTTTACCTCACATTTTTAAAAATCATACATGTTTTTAGAAGTGTACTTTTAATTAAGATAATTTGTCTGAAAGTGTACACTATGCATAAAAATGCACTTTTTTTTCTAGACGAGTGCATTTTTTATAGGAGTGAGGTAAATTTTTCTTTTCCCCAATAACATGGACAATGGATAAGAGGTCCAATATAGTATAAGAATCACTATCTGTGAAGATTCAAGGAGGTTATACATATTTGGTAGTTAGCAGCCGCAAAGAAATATATGTGTGTTTTTTTTTATATAATCAAGAAATATATGGTTTGGTTTGATTTTTGATAAATAACACAGAGGAGGAAGATAAAGAGAAACTGAAGACAAGGTTATAATTGTCGTGGATTACAAAAATTTCATCCATGCAATTAGACCGGTTCATATACTTATATTTTAGAAAGAATTGAATATCTCTCAGCACACTCATACAATTACATTGACGACAAACTCTTCTCAAAGTTTTAACTAAGTTGCATCTTATGACTAGATTTTGGCCTCGAAATCATTGACTAGGTATGTGAACAATCTCATCTTAGTTTGGTTTACTACATTGTGTAATCACAAACATTTCTTTTATTTAGAAGAAAATAGACAAACAAAATAAACAAAGACTAATTATTAGGTGATCAAAATCAAGAGCATCAACAAGAGCAATATGATGTTGTTGAGGGGGAATAGACCGTCCATGACTTGAGAAGATCCTCACAGGAGGCACATACTTCCAGTCCACACACACTAAATCACACTAATTACCTTGAAGAGAGTATGACAGAAAGAAATAGCCCAATCTTGACGAAAAAATTGAAAAATCTATCTAACCAATGGAGCATATAAGATTGATGAGTTAGATTCAAGAACAACGTTCCTATGACCAACATTGTAAGCTATACACAATGGCAAATCTTGCCTTAAATTTTAGTGGGTGACATATTTATAATACATATAATTATTAATATTTAATGTAAATACAAATTCACATCTTGGAGTAGTGATAACCTGCACGAGTTTGATCCTTCTCATTGCATAAAATAAATGTTTATTATTTTTTATAAAGTCAAACTAGTCTATCGAAATTGACACCAGAATCGAATTTGAGAGCATACTCCAAGGTACCAAATCAACAACACCAGACCAACTTAAGTAGATTATATAAATGTTTATTATTATTATTATTATTATTATTTGGGGTGATTCATTAGACTTTTAAAGTAAGGTTGGTGAATCCAATTCATCTATAATTTTAAGGCTTAATAGCAGTTTTAGTCTCCTAAATTTTAAGAAGTTGCGATTTTGGCCCCTAAAAAATACTACAAAACCGTCTCATAAGTTTGACCCCTATGGGAGTTTTGGCCCTTAGGCCAATTTTGACTCGGTCAACGCACCCGTGGACGTCACGTGTGTATTTATTATTTTTTTAATTTTTTTTAATTAAAAAAATATTTTTTATTTTTTATTTTTTTAATTACAAAAATAAATAAATAATTAAAAAAAATACATGTGGCGTCTACGTGTGCGTTGACCGAGTCAAAATTGGTCTAGAGGGCCAAAACTGCCACAGGGGCAAAACTTAGGGGCAGTTTTGTAGTTTTTTTCCATGGGGCCAAAATCGCAACTTCTTAAAACTTAGGGGGCTAAAATTGCTATTAAGGCTAATTTTAAATGGATGCATTGAATCAAATCCATTAACAATTTTTGTCTTCTTGGATGGATTAATCAATAGATTTCGCAAGTAATCTGATAGTTAGAAATCTACCTTTTTAAGATGAATAAATGAAGTTTTTAGGGTTCAAACTCTTATCTCAATATTCATACCAACTGAGTTTAGTTCACGAAAATAAAATGAATATTGTTTTAAAAATACAAGTTAAACATACAAATACGTAACATATACATAATTTTTTATTCAAAAGTTATTTAAAGCAATGCCCTAAAACATTTGTTAACCTATTCCCGTGAGCATATCTCAATTGACAATACATTGTTATATGTAGAGCAGAGGTTTGAACTGCACACACCGCACTTATTCATCATACGAGGTGAATTATAGAAAGTAAAGTACTAATTTTTCCATAATTAAATTTTCAAATGTTTAATCAATTTCTCACCTTAAAATGAATTCTAGCCTACTTACACAAAAATTGTTAACCTTTTCCATAATTAAATTCGCAACTGTTTAATCAATAATTGAACTAAATTATTCCCAACCTTCAATCTTCAAAAAATACTGTTACCAACAGGATTGATTCCGATTTCCAAATCAAACCAAACAATCAAACACAACAAGTTGTTATAACATAGTCAAACTTGGTACTTAACAACATAACATATACAAAACGACAAAATTGTATGACTCTGTCTCTCTGTACCATTATTCAATCTCATCTCTGAATTCTCATCATCTCGTTAATGGCTCGTAAAAACATTGAACCAAGCACCATTTTATTAAACCGTTTGATTCTTCTTTTTGTATGTTTTGTTTCTTGCGGTTTGGTTTATGTTTTCCTCTCTGCAGTAACAAGAAGTGGTTCTGTTTCGGAGTTTAGGAATATTGGGTCAACGTTGGATTTGGTTGGTGAGAAGAATGGTGGAGGTTGTTGTAGAGGCATTGAAAATTTGGAGCTTTGGGGTTCAGCTGTGAAATGGGGTTCTGAGTTTAAGTTTAATACTTCTCAAGAATGTTGTAATTCTTGTAAATCTATGTGTACTGGGAAAGATGGACCTTGTCTTTGTGATACTTGGGTGTTTTGTGGGAATCGGGAGGCTTGTGGATCCAAATTCGGCGAGGTACGTTACTCGTTCCTGTCCACACTGACACATGTAGTTACATTCAATCGTTTCTAATTTTAGTGTTTACTTGTCAACATTAGCATCGTGTCCGGTATCCGTGTCAATTTTATTTATTTCATAATTTAAATCCCCCCTTCCATTTGGGTCTATCCTTTTGGAATTGGTGTAGTTTTTTTCTTGTTTCTTTGTATAGAGTTTCTGAGCTGAGTCCAGGACTAGATCAAGATCACACTATAATTTCAAATTACTTCAGAGATATATGTATAGATTTACCATTTAAAATCATGCAGTATGAAATATGTTCATTTAATGTGCATGATGTAGTGCATTTTAGGAACATGCCTGTTTAGGATTGGATTAGCTAAGTGTGGGTAGCATATTTGTGAGATGTTTATTGTTTTTGTTGTTTGAATCGGGTATCCTCTGCCAGAGACCAATCTTTCGAGCCAGGTATGACCGCAAAGAGCTTTGCAGCCCATTCCGGTCCTACCCAGCTCAAGGGATCAGTCTCTGCAGTTGCATGCAGAGATACCCGGTTCACAAACACAAAAAATCAAAACAATAGTATTGAATATGATAAAATTAGTTCAGTTTTGCTTATATTTTTTTGAAGAAATTTCAGTTTTGCTTATATTTAGGACCACTAAATCAGTTTTTTTGCTTATGTTTCAGACCAAAGTAGTATCTCAGGTTGGAGATGTTAGTAAATTAAACTAGGGTCATGCAAACTTTAAAATAGAATGTACAATTTCCTAGAAAAAAAACTTCTACATTTGGCTTCTTAACTTATGCCCCAAGGGCACAAGTTAGCATTTCCCATTAAACTAATGGGAATGATTTCATTGTATTGGTTTCTGTTATGTTTTCTTGCAAATTCTTTTGGAGTGAATTTATGCTGTATAGAGTTCATTTGAGTTCGCTATTATCATTTTATTTTATTTTTTGCGATTTAAATTTTAATCTTCTAATAAAAAGTTGACCCAGAGCATTCAATTTTTTTGTTGCAGTGTTGGTTAAAGAAACAAAAGGACAGCTTAGCCCCTGAACGGCAAGAAGAAGCGCCTAATGGGGAGATAATTAGTTGGACTTCTGGTCTCATCTTTGGAAAAGGAGAGGTAACCGAAGTTTGGTTATTTTAATTAATCATATTCTATTTTAAATTTGACTTGGTAATTGTTTAGATGCTAGCTTGAAAATGCATGCTGAACCTGAAAGAAAGTTATTAAGTTCTATCTTCAATGTTCTCTGATCCTAATTATCTCCAAATTACATGTTTCTTCTGTTGTTAGTCGAAAGCTTTTTATTTTATTTTATTTTACTTAATTAAACAATTTGGTTTACATATTTTCAGTTTATTTATGATGTATCTCTAATTCATCTGTTTTTTTCTAGGGTATTATTGGATTGGAAACTGAACACGGAACTCTTCATATAAAAGTAAGTGCTCATGATTTTGAGATGTTTAAAATTCAGATGCTTTGATGCTGTAGCAATGACATATCATTTCCCTTATACTTCCCATGTTTCTTTAGTAATGGTGATTTCAAATTTGATCCGTCACAAGATAATTATGGTTTGATTTCATATTTGAACTTTCACTGGATGATTATTTCCTCATACTTTGCACGTTTTGATGCAGCTTTTCCCTCACTGTGCTCCACACACGGTTGCCTATATTCTAGAACTGTTGCCTATGCGCCATTGTGCAGGCTGCCAATTTTACCGTGCAGAGAGTCGAGGTCAATCATGGGATTCAGAAGGAAACCATATAAAAAATGTAAGATACGCATTCACATCTATGTCACTCTACAACTATCAATGCAATTATGTTATTAATATCTGCTTTAAAAGTTTCACTTTCATTGCCATTTAGTTAGGTTATTGCAGTATCCTGTTTTAAGCTCAGTTTTTCTATTGTTATCCATTATGAATTGTTTTGTTGAGATCTATATGTGCTATTTTAGGTTGCATATTTTTCTTGCTTTTCTCATAGGATTCCAGCCATTTTAGATTCATAAAACTGTATGCATTATTGTTAGGAATTTCTGCAGTTCCTTTGTATTATCAATGAAAGATTAGGTAATGACAAGGGAGCACAGTTTAGGGGGTAATATTGTAATCTGGACCGTAGTATTTAAATACAAGTTCTACATGGTAAACCCAAATCTTTCACTTATAATACAAAGGAACTGCAGTTGCTCTGCAGTCAGAGATGTAGCAAAATTGGCCGAACTTCATTACCATAAATCGTGTGTTCATTGTTTGCGTTTTTGTTTCTTTACTCGTTTGAGTCGGGTTGTTGTTCTAACAGTTATGTTTAGTGTGAACAACATGCATGTTATTTACAGATACCAAATTTGAATACAAAAAATAATGGAAACTATCACACCAAATCAATGTGAACTGATTTACAATATTTGACGCAAATAGAATCAAAGTCTCTGGATTTTCATTAATCAAGAATGAGCCATGTTTGCATTTTTGTATCCCAGGAGAGTTGATGGCTTAGCAATAGACATTTTATGATCCAGAACATGGCTACCAAAAATATCTGTGTTTTCTTAGCTAAAATGGATTTTAATGTCCCTTTTAGGACTATTTTCTTCATGGAAAATCTATTTCCCTTTCTCTGTCCTCATATAGAGTATATGAGAATTAAAGATTTCATGTTAATGATACAGATCTTGGTACATTCATTACATTCAAAGACTACAAAAAATTAGGAGCAATGCTATTTACAGCGAATTAGAATATCCCGAGCTTTTCACGAAAACAGTCTCACCAATCAAAACACAGTTTTGCATAAAACACGGAAGCTTGAACAGTAGTGGGAAGTTCCTATTTTATTTCATAGAATACACGGCAGTTTGTTCCTTCAATAGTGCTACACAAAAAAAATCAAGAAAGAAAAAAGCAACGCAAATTTCCTTACACCTCATTCGCTATGATTTCGTGGTACAAAAATTCGCTTGATATATCATTATCCAAAAATTAGTGTACTTCTGTTGAGGCCAGTTGCATGGTAGTATTCCCAAAGGAACAAAAATAATTTATTTCCATATTCGCAGTCTCAGTACAAAATGTCATAATTGTTAGAACAACAAACCAGACAGACTCTAAAGAAAACTGATAAATAAATGTACACAAGAACACAAAGATTGATTGCGTTCTAGTAGCACTTTCAGCTCCACTGAAGACTCTTCCCACTTAACAGTGAATACAGGCCATAGTGAACAATAATGTATGTATAGTAGTACTCTGTAGTGGTTGATGATAGTAAACGAGTTCCTATTTTGCAGGCTGGTTTTGGTCCCCCATTTGCATTAATTCAAGGGACATTAGAAGCACAAGGCACACCATTCAATAAACTTCCTGTGGAAGATTGTCCAATCTTACGAAGAGGTTCAGTTGCTTTAATCGGTCCCGGTCCAGAATTCTTTATTAGCTTAGCTGATCATTCAGAGTGGAAACAAGAATACACAGTTTTTGGTTCTGTTCTTCCTGAAGACATGCATGTTGCAGAGAAAATTGCCACACTCCCCACCTTACCTGATGTTTGGAACAATGTTAATGTGACCGTTTTGAAAAAACCTGTTCCTTTCTTGCTCAGAAGAATCAAGAAGAACAGCCAAGATTGAAATTTTGAAACAATTTGTAGGTTTCAATTCTTTTGGTTCCAAAGCTTATACGTATTTTCAATCTGTTGATAAAACGTTTGTTGTGTAATTTCTTGACCTTTTCTTTTTATATAAACATTTTCTTCACTTAATTTTATTTTTGGTATGAACATTTGCTGTAATTTCAGATAAAGAGTTTCCATTTGAGAACGGATCTATAAATTTATTCTTTGTCAAAAAAGATAAAAATTAAACCTATTAAGTTTAGGTGATAAAAAAATATTCCGTTGCCGGGACTTGAACCCGGGTCTTTCGGGTGAGAGCCGAATATCCTGACCAACTAGACTACAACGGATTTGTGCAAGCATAGGCGTTTAAAACAATTTAAAACTACATCGTTAAACTAAAACGCATCGAAATAAATTGTGATAGGTAGCACACGAACTGTTAGCTCAGTTCACTTCGTAAACTATATGTCACAATTTGGTTCTTTTTCATTATAGTTTGGTTTAACAATTCAATTCGATTTTTGGATTTTTTTTTAGTCATATTTTTGTTTTCATCGACATTTTTCATTACAATCCAGTTTGGTACACTTTGATTAATTAAATGTACAATTTAGTTTTCCGTGAAGGTAGCTCGGGTGCACCAAACTTTTATACTAGTTCAATTCAGTTTGGTTTTCTCTTCGATTAGGTTTTTCATGAACCGTCCCAATTATGAGAGCGAAAATATAAAGCTTTATGTTGACGGAGGAATTAATATCGACATAAGAATGATCCTGAGGACATGTTCTATAACAATAATGCTAAATTGACACATAAATAGTGAATGTAAGTAACAAGTTCTACTCTTTCTATGGGATCAATTAGAACTACACTTAATGGTACAAATAAGCATGAGCCTCAACATTAACTTATTTGTACACATATTTCTGTGAGTATAGGACTCAGTCCTACAAAAATAACACAGAGGTGGAGCTACATTCAGATTTGTGTTGCGGTGATTGTGGTGCCAAGGATAGCCATGACATGGATTCATTAATTGGCTTATTAAAGAATGCTGCTGGATTACTTGTTTGATACGGTGCCCTTGCAGCAATTCTGTAGAAACATAGACAAACATATTAATCAGTATGGGTAATTCCAAACATCATAATAGAAAAGGGTCAGCCATATATATAGTTTTGAGAGGATAACCAATTTACTAAAATTGGCTCCTACACTTTTGTATGCTCTGCTCGACTTTAAGATGAGCCAAAATAAATTCTAATAGTGTAGAATTGATTTTGACATGTTTTTTTTCTTTAAAAAAAATGTTTGATAGTGTTTGAAGTGAAATTGATTTTGCTTCCAGATACTAATTGAAGCTATAATTTGGAGTTTTTGTCTCTATATTGGACTTTTGGATCCAAATTCTCTCGAGAAAGTCATCGTAGACTTTGTGTTTATCTTTCTCTTTTATATATATACTTTATCCAATCACTCTTATAAGCAAAAAACATATTTTAAGATTCATTTAATACATTAGTTATTGAATGAACTTAAAAGTGATTTTTTGCGCTGATATAATAGTGTCGGGAGGGAGTCCAAAAATTGACTCCTTAAAATTGATTTATCTATCATTTGCTTTTATCTTTTTCTTTCCTAAAATACACAAAATTACACTATAGTAATAATTACTTTCCCATCACCAAAGTCACTATATCTCAATCCATTCACTTTTAGCAAAATCACTTTGAAATAACCAGTTCAATCAATTTTTGTAACCGTAGAATCAAACACACTACTTAACAATTGAGGTTTTCCTAAAAAGTGAAGTCTATTGAGAAAGATCAAACAATATTTGATTGAGAGAGATCTGGCAGGCCTACCTATCCTTCCTTTTCTCCAAGAACCGATGAAGTGAAGCTTTCCTAGTCATTGGTAAATCTGAATATATAAAAAGGAAATTCATGAATTAAAAACACACACAAAACAAAAACATGACACAAATCAAGCACCCTCTCAAACATAAAATATCCAAAAAAAATTACCATATATAACAGGTATAGATGGTACTTGATAGCAGTCTTGAAGAGAATTGTTGGCAGAATTTCTAGCAAGAAATGAAGAGTAAGCATAGTTGTTATTGTGGTTTTGTGAAGTACTAGTAATTCCTTTAGTGGAAAAGTCCATGATGTCTTTGGCTTTATCAGCTGGAACATCATCAAACACAATTACTTTCCCATCATAAATGATTGTCATTTGTGCACAACTAGGCTCCTCCTTCTTAATACTCCTATTAGCCTTCATTCCACTGTAATAAAACAACATTAACAGTTAATTTAATGCAAATTGACCATGTTATACACTACTAGTATGAATTAATGAATTTTGAATATTGCTAAAGTTGAAAAAAGAACATGTACCTGGAGTTTCCCAAAGTAGGAATCTCTTGTAGGAAGAGATGAGGAAGTTGTTGAAAATTCATAGGTGTTATGTTGTGATGATTCATGCTGTTTTGTTTTGTGCTTCTTTTGGTATGGAATAAATAAGTTGAAGGTGAGTGAGTGTGAAGAGAAAGCGGTGGAAGCATTTTATATCTTTTAGGTGTAGTACTTAAGAACGTGTGGAGTTAAAAGCACGCACGAGTTTTACGTGTGTTGTGTGTATTAATTATTAAAACAGCTTTTGTTGTTTGTTTGAGACAGAAGTGTTGGGAGGTCCCACATCCATTTTAGTGGTTGCAACTTGAATCATGCATTAATTGAATAATGACTTGTTTTGGTAGTCCCATATCTGCACGTGTTATTTATTTTACTTGCCTGGATCATTTGGACGAAGGTTAGGGACTTAGGGTTATCCCTTCTTTCCTTTTCATCTCAAAATATCTCTTTAGGAACTCATAAAATAGTCTCAACATAAAATTGAAGTTTATTGTTCCGAATAATAATTTTGAATTTCTCATTTATTCATCTTTAAAGGTAAAATTTTAATCACTATACTATTTGACCAATATTTTTTTATTGTTTAGTCGAGGTGCACCAAGTAACTCAGTTGCCTATATTCTAGAATTGTTGTCGATACATTGTGTAAGCCGCCAATTTTACTGTGCAAGAGTCGAGGTCAATCATGGGATTAAGAAGGAAGGTGGCTTTTAGGGTATACATTACTGTGCAAGAGTCGAGGTCAATCATGGGATTAAGAAGGAAGTTGGCTTTTAGGGTATACAAGTTGTTTAATTTGTGTATTCATGCATAAGTCCATTTGCAACCATTGATTTGTGGATTTAAAATTTAGTGGATAGGATTTGCAAGAACATGTGATATTTCTTCATACACAAGTACATTAGCAAATCATATATATTAATGAGTTTTAAGATTCAATGGAAATGATACATTTATGAGTCTTAATGGATATGATTTTGCAAGGACAACATGGTATATAGTATTGATTTGTTGGTTATGAAATATCGATTTACACTATACTTTTATAAATATCCTGTTTTAAGCTCAGTCTTTCTATTGTTATCCATTATGAATAGTTTTGTTGAGATCTATATGTGCTATTTTAGATTCATAAAACTGTATGCATTATTCTCATGAATTTCTGCAGTTCCTTTGTACCATCAATGAAAGATTAGGTACTGACAATATTTGAAGCAAATCAAGTCAAAGTCTTTGGATTTTCCTTAATCAAGAATGAGCCATGTTTGCACTTTTGCATCCCAGGAAGAGTTGATGCCTTAGCAATAGACACTTTAATAGTGTACTAAAATTCTAGTGTTAAGTCATAACTGAGGAGTTTTTAGGTGAGAATTTTGTGTTAACTTGGCGGTAAATTCGTTTTTTGTGAAATCGAAGTATGCACCTAGTTTGAGCGATTTAACTTGCAGTAAAATCAATGAATTTGGATAAATTTGTTCGATTTTAAGCGAGATTGCGATTTTAAGCCCATTTAACTTCTTTTTTTCTTCCGATTTTTGGTTGGATATTTTTATGATTTTGTGTGATTATTTTGTGTACTTTGACATAAGGTTGAACATGAAGATTTATTTTGGTGATTTAGGTATATTTTGGCTTTATAACTTTTTTTAATTAGCAAAATTTATCATCATAACCTGCACAAGACACGCCCTACTTGCAAAGGAGAGAAAACGGAAAACAAAGAAACAAGGGTGCCAAATTTAGAGGGAACACACCAGACAAAACAAAAAAACTTCCAAAACAGCCCCCAAAAGCTGAAGGACACGAGAGCCAAAACAACATGAAAATTGCTCTTCTAACTTCAAACATTGGTCTTTAACATCCAGAAAATGCCCCCCAATGGCAGTTAACTGTCGTTCGCCTCCAACGTCAGTTAATTGTTGTTGTACTAGCGATGTTGTTGGCAATAATGATAATTAACTGTTGTTGCGTTCTGATAACAGAACCGATGTCAAACACCATTTTATACATCTTTTTCCCCCTTTTTCACCACGCATATACATTCAGTCGTTCATTCTTAACATGGTGGTCGGGCGCATCTCATCCTTCACCCGCCTCAAGAGATCATGTAAGTATTCGAGTGAGTCACCATCACACAACCCCTCTTTTGTCACGTCGTAGAGGGTCTGTATGATAACACAATGTGTTAGAACGATCTTTTACATGATCCTCCTCGAGAATGGCCTCCTCCTTATCCGACCTAGGGGTGGTACCTAGACCACCTATGTAGGTGGAGTTAACAACGGATGAGAAACCCTAAAGAACCATGACATGTAGCCCAGTGTATATTGTCACGGATCCGCTACCATCGCACTCCATGGAGCTTGTGGTATGATGTGAATCATGAAGCCTTGGAAGGCATGTAGTATCTGGGTTGAACCAAGGGGATGCATATATGACAAATGTATGCATGCCCGACCCAACATATTAAGAGGCCTAAAGCAAAAAAATTAATATGGCCTTTAAAATTATTATTTTTTTGATAGAATATTTATATAAAACCAATTTTGTGGAGACCAAAATTTTAATTCATGACCAAGAGTAATTGATGCTTTTTTTATAACAAGTTAAGCTATGCAAATGTCTGTAAATTATCTATCATATAATATACTTATAACCAAATTAATTTTTTAGATGCCTTTTTTTTCACCCAAAATTTTGAGGCCTAATGCCCTCACTTGGGTTGCTTGGCCCTTAGGCTGACCCTGATATGGCAATGTCCTAGACATGGTCGTACCGTCTCTTTATCCGCTTCGACAAGTGTCGTTACTTCTTCCCTTTGTCGACAATAATCCAACTAAAGTACCAAAATATCTCAAGGATTGCACTTGTCAATGATCACCTCAAGGGTTGAATATGATGTCCTCCACCGCCAGAAGATCAAGGATGCCTCAGTGGGGAGTCAGTGAAATGTGACCCTTCTTAGGAAGAAAACGTGCAACATGTGGCAAGTTTGCGATATACAGTGGATTAAGCTCCCATGTAAATAAATATTTGAAATGCTCTAGGGCTCATGACTAAAAATGTAAACGAACACATTTATATTAATATATTATAATAAGATATACAACAATCATAACAACAAAATAAATTACTACCTTATGTAAGGTCAAGTGTCCGCCGAGGGAGCTCGGTGATGTGTCGGTAGTCTCAAATAGATAATGGTATAGATTAGTCTCAGACAGATAATTGACTTTGAATGAGTTTTTGTAGAAATGTTTATAATATTATAAGAATCTCTAAAAAGAATTATAATTTTTTATTCAACCATAAATAAAGTATGAATTTTTAAGCGACAAAAATATATTTAATTCATATTCTGTTAATTTTTTTTTAAACAAAAGAAATTATTATAATATTATAAACATTCATGAAAAAACTTATTAAGAAAACTCAAATGTTACACATAAGTTGATTGAAAAGGACAAAAAAACAGTGATAAATCTATTTTGAAGAGCTAAATGTCAAAGCAAAATTTTAAAGAGAATAAAATAAAAAGTTAAAAATACTTTTATGAACCATAATCATATTTAACATTTTTTACTTAAAAAATAAGAAAGTAACACAACGTAACAAAGAATTCCTCCTTTTAGCTTTGTAAACAAAAAAAAAAAATAACAACTTTCTTTTCATTCCAAGCAACAGCAAGTTAGTGCTATCACTTCAACCAAACAATGTGTAAATTTATATTATTTCCTTTAATGAAAAAAGAAAAAACCGATTGCCGGGACTTGAACCGAATATCCTGACCAACTAGTACAACGCATTTGTTCAAGCATTGGCGTTTGAAAATATTTAAAACTAACTCGTTAAACTAAAATGCATCGAAATAAATCGTGATAGGTAGCACACGAACTGTTATCTCAGTACAACTTGTACGCTGTGAGTCCGTTTCGATTAACTTATTTTGGAGCTTATATAAAATAGTTTATGCAAATAAATAAGTTTTTACGTGTTATTTATAAGTTTTTAAGGTTGTTTATGAAAAAACAGTTTATGAAGATACGATTTTCGCTAGTGAGAACTTATAAATTAAAATAAAAGTTTATTTATTTACATAAACTATTTTTCATAAGCTCAAACCAAACGGGACCTATATGTCATAATTAGTTCTTTCGGTTAAAGTTCATTTTGATTTAATGATTCAATTCAATGTATGGATTTTTTTTTTGCCTTAATTACAGTTTTGGTCCCCTAAGTTTTTCAAAGTTGTGATCTTGTCCCCCTAAAAAAACAACTTTTTTCAGGTTCTCTAAGTTTACTTTCTGTTGCAATTTCGACCCCTAGCCCAATTTTGACCCAGTCAACGCTGACGTGGCGCCCACGTGTCTGTTGACTGGGTCAAAATTGGCGCAGGGACCAAAATTGCAACAGAAAGTAAACTTAAGAGGCCTGAAAATAGTTTCTTTTTAGGGGGCCAAAATCACAACTTTAAAAAATTAGGGAATCAAAAATGTAATTAAACCATTTTTTGTAACCATCTCAAATTCGATTATTCCTGACATTAATTTTGGTGAAATGGTTTGGACTTATTCAAACAAAAGTATGGAATTTTTTAGTTGTCATAATATTTGGTTTGTTTGTTGATTTTTTCTTTAACCGTCTAATATGATAAACTTTGATTGTGTAGTTCAATTTTCTGTAAAGGTAGTTTTGGTTTAGAAACATATAATCAATGCATCGAACCTTTATACCATTTCAATTCAATTTTACCGAACTTTTTCAATTTGTTTCGGTTTTCCTTTCGATTCGATTTTCCTAATTGAATCGAACCATGAACCATCCTAGTTATGAGATTGGAAATATAAAGCTTTACGTTGTGGAGGATTTTTTTTTGTTTTGAACAAACCAAAATAAAACTTATATTAACACATAACAAGTATTCTATCCAACACAAACCAATGCCCAAACAAATAAAAAGGTTGGTCCATCAACTATGGTATCCAAAAGTAATATGCTTAAATTTTACCTTCACCCCCTAGAAAGAAAACAACTTAGGGTTTGTTTGGTAAGGTCACTGAACGAGCTCATAGCTTATAGCGAACAGTTTATAAGCTCATCTGACAAAAAAAGCTCTGTTTGGTAACAGTTTTTTACAACGAGCTTATAAGCTACTTTTCAGACGTTATTCTAAGTAACGTTTGAACTTATAGTTTATAGCTTGTCAATATTTCTTCCATTCATACCCTTATTATTTTTATCAAACCCCATTTTTATCCTTCCATTATTTATTTCACTGGCTTTGTGTAATGGTCCTGTTGCACAAATTTTTTCACCACGTGTTTATCACTGCCTGTATACATCCCACTGTTTTTTACATTGCAACAATCTTTTAATAAGTTTTTTTTTCATTCCATTATATAACTAACTTTTTCATTCCGTTGTCAATAAGTTTATTTCTACCCTTATCAATAAGTTTTTTCATTCCGTTGTCTTTAAAAATATTCATCCCGTTGTCTTTAAAAATATTCATCCCGTTGTTAGTAATATAGTATATATAATATTCATTAATTTTGTCTCCGTGAGCATAGCTCAGATGGTAGGGACATGCATTATTATATGCAGGGGTCGAGGTTCGAACTCCGGACACCCCACTTATTCACTTTAAAAAAGGTGAATTCTAACTACTAGACTACTTGACAAAAAAAAACATTCATTAATTTTTTTTCCAGTAGATATTGTTCGTTGTAAGAATCTATTTTTTTTTATAGGAAGTGTAAGTATGTATTATTGTTAATAAAACATTTAATAATAATTGTTCGAAACAAATGCATATAATAATATCTTCTGATAACGGTCTATTGTTACATATAATTGTTTTATAAAGTACAAACACCTAATTAAAATAAATATAAAATAAAATGTTAGCCAATAAAAATTAATTTAATAAATTTAAATTACTTTAATAAAAATACTAAATACTTAAATATTAATGGATATATATTTTATTATGAATTAAAAATGACCTTTTATGTCATTTTACATTTATCACCTAGTTGAACCGCTAATTTTATCAAACACTTCAAATAGTTTTTCAGCTATCAGTCACCAGCCATCAACCATCAGCTATAAGCTATCAGCTATCGGTTATCAGCTATAAGCTATCAGCTAATTTATCAATTATCCGCTATTTTTACCAAAAAGAGTCTCAATGTTGTCCAAAAGCTGTGGAATTGAACTTTCTTTATTGTTGAAAATTATGTTTTCCTTCCATATTACGTAACCACTCACAAGAGAGCCAAAGTAAATACATTAAAGATCACATTGATTTCAAATACCAAATTGAATATCGAAAAGAAAAAAAAAAGACATTGAGGACATTTTCTATAACAATAATACTAAACAGACACAAATAAATAGTTATGTAAGTAACAAGTAGTACACTTTTTTTAGGATCAGTCAGAACTACACTCTTGATAATGGATACTAATAGGCATGAGCCACAACAATCACAAATATGTATACATACTTCTGTGAGTATAGGACATTAGGACTCAGTCCTACAAAAATAGAGGGCCATACAGCTGATTGATCCAGTTCATACAGAAACAACACCGTGCTAACAAAAACAGTTAAAGTAACACATGGGTGGAGGAGCTACACTCAGATTTGTGTTGTGGTGATTGTGGTGCCAAAGAGAGCCATGTCATGGATTCATCAATTGGTTTATTAATGGTTGTTGGATTGCTTGTTTGATATGGTGCCTTGGCAGCAATTCTGAAGAAGTATAAACAAAAAAATCAGTCAATATGGATCCCAAACATCATAATAGTATATCTTTTGTTTTGCTAAGAGAAAAATTGATTTTGAATGAATTGATTCTGTAAAATTGATTCTAGCTTTAAGATTGAGTTGAATGTAAAATGATTTATGTTTGGATACATTCACGTAAAAGTAAATTGAATAATAAATTTGAGTGTAAAATCAAAATCAACAATTTTCAGCTTCAAATAGAATCAATTCTGTAGGCAAAATCAATTCAACTTATGAGAAACAAAACATGTCAAAATCAATCTTGGATAATCCAAAAGTGGAACCAAACTTACATTAAATTTTATTTTCAATTGACTTGATATTTGATTTTTTCCCAAAAAGTGAAGTCTATTAACAAAGATCAAACAATATTTGATTGAGAGAGATCTGGCTGGTTTACCTATCCTTTCTTTTCTCCAAGAACCGATGAAGTGAAGCTTTCCTAGTCATTGGTAAATCTGAATACATAAAAAGAAAATTCATTAATTAAAAGCACACACAAAACAAAACCATGACACAAATCAAGCACCCTCTCAAACATAATATATCCAAAAGAATTACCATAAATAACAGGTATAGATGGTACTTGATAGCAGTCTTGAAGAGAATTGTTGGCAGAATTTCTAGCAAGAAATGAAGAGTAAGCATAGTTGTTATTGTGGTTTTGTGAAGTGCTGGTAATTCCTTTGGAGGAAAAGACCATGATGTCCTTGGCTTTATCAGCTGGAACATCATCAAACACAATTACTTTCCCATCATAGAAGATTGTCATTTGTGCACATCTAGGTTCTTCCTTCTTAATATTAGCCTTCATTACACTGTAATAAAACCACATTAACAGTTAATTTAATGCAAATTGACCATGTTATATACTACTAGTATGAATTAATGATTTTTGTATTCCACTAAAAAGATATTGATGGACGTATGACAAGTTAAAGTAGAAAAAAGAACATGTACCTGGACTTTCCCAAAATAGGAATCTCTTGTAGGAAGAGATGAGGAAGTTGTTGAAAATTCATAGGTTTCATGTTGTGATGATTCATGCTGTTTTGTGCTTTTTTTGGTATGGAATAAATTGTTGAAGAAAAGAAAGTGAGAGTGAAGATAGAGCGGTGGAAGCTTTATATACCGTACTATTTATGAATGTGAGGAGCTGAAAACACGCACGAGTTTTGTGTGTTTTGTTCTTTAGAACAATTTTTGTTGTGTGAGAGAAACTGCTAGCGCCGTTGGGAAGTCCACATCCATTGTTACTAGTTGCATCATTCATTCATTGAATTGAATTGAATAATGACTTGTTTTGGTTTTTGGTAGTCCCATATCAGCACGTTTTGTTTATTTTATTTGCCTAGATCACTTTGGACAAAGATAAAGGTTATCCCTTCTTTCCTTTTCATCTAAAAATATCTCTTGGGGAACTTATAAAATAATTTCAAAATAAAATCAATGTTAATTGTTTGGTTGAGAGAGGCAGACCCACCATAAGGTATAGTGTGACTGTAGCCAAATTATATTATTATCCATTTTTTTTCCTTCCTATACTAGACTTAAATAATGCATTATATATAATATATGTTGTATTTTGTTTTATGTATTCTTACTTGGCCTAGCGGTAGAAAACGCTTTTAACATTTTTTTTAAAAATTATTAACATTAAAATGTTCAAACCATTTTTGATGTTGTGTTTCATGTGTAACTAATTTGCTTTGTTAATATATATGGTTTTTTTTTTTTATATTTTAGCCACACTAATACCAAAAGTATAGGTCCACCCCTGAATCAAGGTATCATCTAATAATTCTCAATTGTGATTTTTTTTTTCTTTCGATTTAAATGATTATGTTGAGGAAAATATTATGTTTCAAAACCGTGAATTTCCTAACTCATTCTAAGAATGTTAAGTAGAAAGTTAAGTGTTTTGTGAGCTACTACACCAAAAAACCAAATAATTGAAAAGTAAAACCGAAATTTGAAGAGATTATAAAAATAACTTGCTTGATTGAATGCATGTGTTAAATAAATGAGATAATAGTCATTTTGGTTCTACGAGCAACCACAATAGTATTTCAATGTATCAAAATTTTAAAATAGTCCTGATTGTGCACTCCGTTAGACAAAATAGTCCCTGATATTAAAATGTTTCATTTATATTGTCATATTAGTTCTTCACTATACTTACTTATCATCATATAAGTCCTTATAAATACTTTTTTTTGAGGGATGGTCCTTATAAATACTTATTTACTGCTATTACAATCCTTATATGAAAAGAGTTATTATGAGTATTGAGAGATTATTTTAACGTTAAAGACTATTTTGACTAATAGAGTATACAATTAAGGACTATTTTAAAATTTTGATATATTGAGGGACTATTATGACTACTTAATACGCATTTAGGGACCAAAATAACTGTTACCCCTAAATAATATATGCAAGTATGGTATTCATAGCCAACACTAGTCCTACAAGCCAAAATATTGTGACTTAAATGGTTTAGCCTTACTCTATTATTTTCGAGGGTAGTGTGTGTGACTCATTTCGTTATATGAAGTATATGCACCCCGTATTTGGTTTGATCATCCCTCATTCACGTTGTTTTCATTTTAATTTCCTCTATCCACGCGTGCATCCTCTTCTTGGAGCGTACCTCCATGCAAATTGTCGCTTCATTTAGCGATACTATAAACATGAAATTCGAGTAAGACACTAAATTGTCAAGTTACACTTAGCTTTAATTGTTTCAAACACACCTATGATCTTCATGCATCAATAATGGACTTGAGAATGACTCGACTGTCTCGTATTTGGTTGTGTTCTATATGTTTAACCTTCAGTCGTCTGATAGGAATTTGTCTGACCCGAAATTCAAATGCTTGTCGTTATCGGCTAACAACTTTAGGTGTTAAAAGTTGGCTATGGATTGTATTATCCAGTAGCTGAAGCCGAGAGATGATGCAACGTAAACAATAATAACCTTTGCTTAAAGAATGTCATCATTAAGGATGACAATTGACAACAAAAAAAAAACTTACCTTCGGATGTCCATGGATAAAATCCACAACAGGCACAAGATGAGTGGCTTAACGAGTATCCATGAGTATTTGAGTACCCGTTACTTTATGGATACATGCACATATTTGTTGGTATTCTCATCCATAAGTAAATTAGATAAATTACTAAAATATTCCTATATATAAGATTTGAATTTTTAAAATAACTCTAGTTTCTAATTTCTCAGCCGCTCTTCCCTCAAAGAATTGAGCATTGCTAAATAAAGCGATTAAACTAATCCTGAGCGCATCACGAATTTAAATTTAACCAATAAAAAGTTGCCAAGCCCGTAATACATGGGAAGTCACGGTAAAAGTTGAATTTAAAAAAAAAAAAAAGGTTTGGCAGAATAAAGGTTAGGATGAATTCGGGATAATGCTTTTGCATTATATAGCATTTTTCCAAAGAATTTCATTCCCGCACAAGTCTTTTTATAGTACTTCTTTTGGATGGTGATTAAGTGAAAGTGCGTATTGACTTCAAAAATTTATATGCATTACATAAGTATTATTAAATTTGTATGGTTCACACATGTTTATGGTAGATGGGCTATTAGCCTCAACGAGGATAAAAACCTAGTTTTATTTGCGTGCTTTTACTTTGAAAGATATGTTTTGGAATTTGAATATGAAACATTGAAGGACCTTTCCTACTCGTGGGATCTAATTAATTACAAATTGGTTTACCTTAACATTGGTGGTGCTAGAGTTATTATCTGTATTGCACCGTCAAAAGTGAATGTAGATGTATTTATGGTAGATATTGTTTGTACCATTAGACAAAGAAGAAGAAAAAAAAGTGATTTGTTTCCGGTTTTTTTTCTTTTTTTGTGAACTAGGCTCTATTTGGATGGCCAGATATGATATGAGTGAACGTAGAATTAGGATTGTTGGAGGAAAAAAAAAACAAATCAAATATTATGATTGTTTAAATCCAAAAACCGAACCAAATTGTAACAAATAGTTTATGAATTGAACCGAATTAGCTCTCTTGTCGGTCACAATTATGTTTTTAGAAAGACTCAGTTTATAAATTTTTTGAACAATCCTATCGGCGATATAAAGCTTTGTGTTGATGGAAAAATTGATATGGACAGAAGAATGATCATATTGAGGACATTTTCTATAACACTACTAAATAGACGCATATATAGTGAATGTAAGTAACAAGAATTACACTTCTTTTGGGGTCAATCAGAACTACATTCTTAATTATGGGTACTAATAAGCATGAGCCACACAACATTCACAAACATTTAGACATATTTTTGTGAGCATGGGACTAAGATTAAGTCCTACAAATCCATTTGGGTTGGTTTGGTGGCATTGACTTAGGATCTGGGAGTGTGCTCCTCTTCCAGGTCTCAGGTTCGATTCTTTCCAGTGTCAATTTGGATGGGTTAATTTAGCTTTTTAAAAAAAAAAAAAATGTGTTAAAGAAACACTGAGCTAGAGCCTAGAGCTACATTCTGATTTGTGGTCTTGTGGTGATTGTGGTGCCAAGGAGAGCCATGACATGGATTCATTAATTGACTTATTGAGGTTTGTTGGGTTACTTTGAGACATTGATAGCTAATGATTTTCTTTGATTTTATATTATTTTTTTGTAATTTGCTTCGCATAAGATTGATACATAACTAAAAGTTTTGACTTTTGAAATTAAATATATTAATTGAATTTATTATTTTGTTATTTCAATTTATGTTACAATTAGACATTATTCAAAACATTTCTTTCAAAAAAGAAAGACATTATTCAAAACTAATTTAAAAATGTACTGTGGCAGTTACAATTAGACTTTTCAAATTAAATTTATTATTTTGTTATTTCAATTTATGTTACGACTATACATTATTCAAAACTTTTCTTAAAAAAAGGCTAAACTATAGTTTTGGCCCTCTAAGTTTGTCAATGTTGCGATTCCTTTGCAATATTGACCTTTTAGCCAATTTTAATCTGGTCAACGCTTAGTTATCACGTCGCCTGTGCATTTTGCCTTTTTTTTAATACAAAATGCCACCAGTGTAATTGCTTGAATAAAAAAAAAAAGTTTTTTTTTTTAAAAAAAAAAAACAAGAAAAAAAATAGTTAAAGGCTTGGCACGTGAATCACAAAAATTGAAATTTCATCTTCCAAAAAATTGAAATTTCATCTTTATGTTCATCTTCACAAAATTCCTGAATCAACAACAAAACTTTATTCCTCCCAAACATTCATTACAAAAACTAAAATCTCAATAACATAAAGGTGATAGCAAACTTGAAAGAGAAAGAAACAAAGTCGATCTAGAAAATAAAAACACAACAACCCAGTCGATAAATTTCATTTTTTTTCCATATTTTTTTTTTAAACTGGTAGCAGCACAGGCACTGATATAGCAGCACATAAATGGCAGCAAAACTCCCATCCTGCCGAAACTGATATAGCAGCACAAACACAACCTGTGACCGCATCCAAAACCACGGCAAACCTCAAACGCGCTTCAATCATTTTTTCTCTCCAGATTTTACAGTACACAAATTCTATGTACACGAAATTTGAATTCTGGGTTTGTATGAAAGGAACAAATTTTTGGGTTTGTATGAACAGTACACGATTTGGGGTTTGTTTGAATTCTATTTTTTGGTTTCTGGGTTTGAATCAGATTCAGATTTGGGGATTAGGGTTTGAATTGAAAAGAAGGAAGAAGAAAAGGAAAAAGAGAGAAGAAAAAGGATTGGGAGGATTAAGGTTTTCATGGTGTTGTTGATGAAGATGATGAAGGAGGAGAGAAGAAGAGGAGAAAAAGAATTGGATTTTTTAATTATTTTCTTTAATCTTTTTTTCTATTCAAGTAACTACACTTGTGGCATTTTTAATTAAGAAAAGGGTCTTGTTAACCAATGCTCTTAGAACAATAGTTAATGAAACGAAAAATAGTAGTTTTGCATTAGAAATTACAACTTTTGATTTTTAGAAATTTGAATTCAACATTTTTCACCATTTTCCAACAATTTATTTCTATTTATATTTTATACTCTCTTAACCAATGCCTCAAGGGCAATGACTAACATTCTCCTTAAAAAAGGCAAAATACACATGTGGCGTGACAACAAAGCGTTGACCAGATCAAAATTGACCAGAAGATCACTATTGCAAAGGGGTTAAATGGCAAAATTTTCATTTTTTTTTATTAGGGGCCAAAATCGCAACATTGGCAAACTTAGGGGGCCAAAACTGTAGTTTAACCTTTTTTTTTAAGAAAAGTTTTGAATAATGTATAGTATAACATAAATTGAAATAATAAAATAATAAATTTAATTAATATATTTAATTTGAAAAGTCTAATTGTAACTGCGACAGTACATTTTTAAAATTAGTTTTGAATAATGTCTTTCTTTTTTGAAAGAAAAGTTTTGAATAATGTCTAATTGTAACATATATTGAAATAACAAAATAATAAATTCAATTAATATATTTAATTTCAAAAGTCAAAACTTTTAGTTATGTATCAATCTTGTACGAAGCAAATTACAAAAAAATAATATAAAATCAAAGAAAATCATTATCTATCAATATCTTTATTACTCACATTAGCAAAAATAAAATGTCATTAATACTGCATTTTTGTAAACAAAAGAAAATGAATGAGTTGTAGCCAACGTCTTTAAAACTAAATCATCTCATTATTTTTGGTAATTAAATCAATTAAAAATGTAATTAATGTTTAATTTCCGCGGCAGTTAACTGTAGAAGTCCACCTCGGTAGTTAATTGTCGAAGAAAACTTCGGCAGTTAACTGCAACCGGTTTTTGAATTCCTCGACAGTTAACTGCTGAAGGACATTTTAGTATTTTACATGTATTTTTCAGCCCTATTAGATGTGTATACAACAATTTTCTAATAATATTAGCCTTCATTACACTGTAATGGTACAACATTAACAATTAACTTAATGAAAATTGACCCTGTTATAAACATGAATCATGAATTCATGATTTAGTAGCTAATTTTTTTTATGGACTTAACTAGTTAAAAGTAGCAAAAGAACATGTACCTGGAATTTCCCAAATTTGAAACCTCTTGTAGAAAGAGATGGGGAGCTTGTTGAAAATTCATAGGTGTACGTTTGTAGTGATTCATGTTGTTTTGTGCTTTTTTGGTACGGAATTACTAGTTAGTTTTTTTTTTTTTTGAAGAAAAGGGATTACGAGTTAGTTGAGGAGGGTGAGAGTGGAAGCTTTAGTTTATATCTTCATTGTACTCATGCGACACACGAGGAGTTAAAAGTACGCACGATATTTATGTCTTTTTTGTTTTCTAGGACAGCATTTGTTGTGACAGAAAGAAGGCTAGTGGTGTTGGGAGGTCCACGTATATCATTCATGTAGGAGAAATGTTTTTTTATAGTAATGTAGGAGAAATGTTATATCTTTAAAGATCAATGATTAAATTTTTAAAGAAAAAATTATATTGTGTTGTAGCTTAATTGATAGTTAATAAAGATATTATATGTAAGGTCTGGAGTTCGAACTTCGAGTTCGCTACTACTTCATACATTATATGTGTGAATCTAACCATCAAATTACTTGAAAGGAAGAAAAAAAATTATACATGTGTATCAATTATTTTCGGCTTAATTGCTATTTTCGTCCCTTAACTAATTTTTTGGTATCGCTTTGGTGCCATAATTAATAAAAAGTCCGTTTGAGTCCTTTAAATATGTCTCCGTTACATAAATTGGTCCCTTCCGTTAATTTTATTAAAAAAACGTTAACTCAAGCACACGTGTCATTTTCGCATTGGTTGGAACTTATATTCATCTTCTTCCTCCTCACATTCATCTTCTTCAAC
>Ga0228711_1003081_pt1 | contig 25859 bp, 13 predicted proteins | sample MedpolnodulmetaG_2_FD_177996 | JGI IMG/M metagenome (GOLD analysis project Ga0228711, IMG submission 177996) | Root nodule microbial communities from Medicago polymorpha collected in Santa Monica, California, United States - brown nodules | ecosystem: Host-associated > Plants > Roots > Nodule... | reverse complement strand
GAGCCAAGTGATGAAGTCGCAAACTTGACATTGTTGGGACAGCCACAGAGACAAAGTGCCAAAGAAGAAGAAGAGCAGTTTGGAGAGCCAAGTGATGAAATCACAAATTTGACCTTGTTGGAACAGCCACAAAGAGCAGGTGACGAAGTAGAAGAAGAGAAGTTTGGAGATGTGAGAGTCGTGGTCCCAATTGATGTAGGTGCTAATCTTTGTTGCAATTAAGGAATTCGATAGCGGATGCATAGTTTTTAAATTATTTCATGCTTGATTAATTAGGAATCAGAGAAACAGAAGCAGAGACAATCAGAGGTCCATCAGGAACTGATTGATTTAAATCAACTGCCGGATTTAAATTCAGTTGGTTCTAAGACGGAGTTGTCCGCAGAAGCTGCAATACAAGGAAAGCCAAAAAGGTATAGGATAATAGTTACACAGTTGTATATTTCAGATTATGGTTGCAAATATGTTTCATTACTTAAATGTAATTTTGTTATAGATTGGATCAATATGTGAAACAAACCTCAAAATCAGTTGGAGAAGAGACCGCTTCCCTTGATCCTGGAAGTCGTCGAAACAGTGATGAATCAGGAAATCTTGTTGATGTGTTGGATACTCAGGTCAGATTTTATGGATTACCCTAGTTACTTATCTATATGCGACATTAGTAATGCATCTATTTTCCTAAATTCCATGTTTATTTACCTTTTTGTTTTTTGATATTGTAGGAAGGCGAAGATGCCGATTGGACCAAGGCAGAAGATTTGATTAAGACTGGAGATAGAGTTGATGTGGACGTAGTAAGCTGCAATGCCAAGGGTTTCGTTGTAAGTACTTAAAAAACAGTAAAAGGGACTTTCATTTATAGATAAAAATTATTTTCTTAGTCCGTTGCGTTTATCTTCTGAACTGGATTGACCATTTACAGGTTTCTTTTGGTACCTTGGTAGGATTTCTGCCATACCGAAATCTTTTTTCAAAGTGGAAATTTTTAGCTTTTGAGTCATGGTTAAGGCAGAAGGGCTTGGATCCATCAATGTACAAGCAAAACTTGGTCACTGGGACAAATTATGATGCTGAAAATAGTAATTTTTCTGCTGATTCACCTTCACATATGGAGAACGATGGTAAGCTTGAAGATAAAATTTCACCAGATATGAAATTGGAAGATCTGTTAAAGATTTATGACCAGGAGAAAATCAAGTTCTTATCATCATTTATTGGACAGGTTTGGTATTCAGAATATAAGCACACAACCCAAATATATTTATCTATTTTTGCTGCAAAAGGTTAAACTTCAATATTATCATTCTTAATTCTGAGATGCCAATACTTTGTTTTGTAGCAAATCAAAGCATATGTGTTACTGGCAGACAGAAAATTGAACAAGTTCATTTTTTCACTAAGACCAAAAGAGAAGGAAGAACTAACTGAAAAGAAGAGAAATCTCATGGTAAATGCTTTAGTGACGTAACTATTCTTGAATTAGCCCGGGACGGGTGTTTTAGATTGAATGCAACAAAGTGGCATTCAGATTCGTTGTGTTTCTTATGGCAGGCTAGACTTCAAGTTGATGATATAGTGAAATGCCGCATCCAAAAGATAACTTACTTTGGAATTTTTGTTGAGGTATATAAAATGTTTGATTTCAGTATTATGCAGTTCAATTTTACAAACATGTTTATCTTTACATCATTTAAGCCAGTAGAAGTTCCTTGGTGAGCCTGTTTTTGTGCCGCAGTCTCTGTATTTAGCTAGTGCCTTGATATTCGTTCATGGAATCAAGTTCAGAGAGGTGGCAGAAAATTCTAAATATTGACCTGTTGTTAATGTAGGTTGAAGGAGTTTCTGCACTAATTCATCAATCAGAAATATCGTGGGATTCCACGTTGGACCCATCTAATTGTTTTAAGATTGATCAGGTATTTTACTTTTTGACGGGGTGACAAATTAAAGTTTGCTTCTTTTTGAATTTCGAAAAATGTTATTCTACAATACAATTATTTTAAGATATTTTATATTTATTTTGGAAAAGTTATTATGTTTACTTTTTTGCTAATGAGAAAAGAATTGAAACTGTTTTTTCTTTTAAAGAAATTACATGGTTTTTTGTAAACAAGTATTTTTAAAAAACGCATAAGATCATGGTTATCAAATTGAGATTCATATCGTGAATCATAAGAACTGTTTTCTGAGTCATGAATCATAAGAACTGTTTTCCGAATCGTGAACCCAATCTTATTATGAATTGTAAGATACATTACTGATAAAAATATGATATTGTTAAGAGAAAACAAGTGACATAGCTTAACTGTAAGTTGATACTCTGTTTGGTCATAAATATAAGTAAAAGGCTACATGTACTTGGTCCAATTTAGATCAAAATTCAAATACATGTACATTATTGCCTATATTTTAGACAAGAGGGAGTATATCATATTCAAACCTCACCATAATTTATGATTCAAGTCATAAATCAAATGACAAAAGAAAAGTGGATGATTATACAAAGTTGATAAAACGAAGTGGCTGACTACACTAAGTTTAGGCAGCAACTCATTGGAATGAATCAAGATTCTTTATAGTGAACTGGGATTCAATGAGATTCATGTCCAAAATAGATACAAAGAAATTTGTATCGATTGGACTGAGATACGATACACTTTAAGATACGTTAAAATAATGAGATATTATAAGATGTTTCCATATCTTCTAATTCTAGCAATTTACCTAGTTATCATTCTCTTGAACACATTTAAAAAATATTTTTGCTTAGAAAAAAGAACAAACAAATTGGACTTTAATGAAGTGCAGAAAAATATATTTGGTTTGCTTCCATTATTTTGCAATCTATTACTGGCTTGGTGCTTTCAATATGGATGGAATCAATTGAGTACCAATGAAATCTGATGTTTGTATATATTACTTCTTTTGTATTTATATTTCTACTATTTGTTACAGGTTGTAGAGGCAAAAGTTAACCGGATAAACTCTGCTCTTGGGCGCATATTTTTATCATTGAAGGAGGTCACGGTAATTATCTATATAGTTATTTTGGCAGAATCTATGTAAACTATGCAGTATTTGACTCTTGATTCAATGAATCATTGCCTTCCTATTGCAGCCTGATCCATTGATGGACTCCTTAGAGTCTGTAGTTGGGGACCATGAACCCTTTGATGGGAGATTGGAAGCAGCTCAAACAGATGTAGAGGTAATCTTTACGTGAAAATAGAAGTAACTTTAAATTCAAAAAAAGAAAAATTGATGTAGACCTATTGTATTGATTAAATAATTGCGTTGTTGTTGGATCTTGTTTTGTCAGTAGTTTAGCAACCAACAAAAGGCTTAGGAGAATTTAATTTTCCGGCATTGATATTGTAAAGCGAAATTTAGCACATAAATGTCCCTATTGGTATTCAAGTTATGCCATGTATTTGTGTTCGTGTCAATTTATAATATGCTATATTACAAAAAAATAATAATATATATGCGTGTTTTATTTGGAAGGATGGAGCTGACCCCTGCAAAATAAAAAAGACTATTGAATGATACCCAAACGGATAGATAAAGATATATGTATTATTGACTATCGAGTTAAAAGGAAAACAGCCTTGCGACCAGAGGATGTCTCCTGACATGGAAATAAAACTAAAGAATAATAATCTCAACTCTAAGAGAGCCAACCTAGCTTCTCAGCCAATTCGTCAATACACATTGCTACTTCACAGATACCGTTTATGGTTACCCTCCTCTCTATCTAGTGTCCATTCTGTTATTCCCTTTTCTACCCCACCTGTATGTTTGCTCCTCTAATTAATAACAGATCTATTATTAATAATAATGGGCCTATCAGTCAACAACAAGCTGCTAGATTGAATTTGGTCATTTCTGCTGATGGTAGTGATAAATCTACGGGTCTGTGTGGGAATAACTATAAGAATTGAATAAAGTTAAAAACACAACTAATAGGTGTGGCTTAAATGGTAAATTTCACTCCCATGAAGTTTGGTGATAATAAAGTGGGTTTAATTATGTGAAGTGTGAAAATGGGGAAAGGTGACTTATACTCCATTGCCTTTCGTTAAGTGAGTTTGGATTATGGTAAGACCCACCTTAGTGGTAGGCATGGCAACAGAACCCGTACCCATGGGTATCCACCCGAACTTTGACGGGAAAAACTTGAATTGATTGGGTTTGGGTTTTCCCCGATTTAAAAAGACGGGGGCGGGTAATGTAGACACTAATGCTTACCCCAAACCCGCCCCGCTTGTATCGAAATTACATTTTTACCTCTATTAAAATAGTAACCCTGAAACAAACCCTTAAATTACATTCATATATTTATTTTTATTTTAAAGATGAGTCTTAACTAAGTCGTTTTCTCTATTTATTTTTTGTTTAAAAAAATCAGATTGTTGAAACGAAGTAAGTTTGAGCTTTTGTACTCTTTTTTTTAATAACATTTTTAACAAAATGCGGTCAAAGTTCACGTGGGGGTGGGGCGGGGATACCGAACCCGGTCGGGTATGGGGCTGGGGTTCTATTTTCACCCCTGTTGGGAATTGGTACCGATACAGGGATACCTGAACTCCATTGAGTTTGGGGACAGGGAAGGCTAAAACCGTCCCTGTCCTGCCCCGTTGCCATGCCTACTTGGTGGGTTTACAAAAAATAAGACCCGCCTTGGTGGATCTATGCAGGGCATGAGTCTGGGAACAAATCAGGCAAAATGATAAAATCTGTCTAGGCTCCAGGTAGAGCTTTCCTTCTGCTGTGGGTAAAAATGCTTATAGATTGCCCTACCACTTTTATTATGTATTTAAAAAAGAAAATTTGTATCTGTGACTTTCAAAGTCAATCAAACATATTGTAGATTTGTGCTTGATTTGAAAGTGTACAAGTTTTTCCAAATGTTGTAGTTTGTGGCCGCATTTTGTAAAATACTTGAAGGGTAAAAGTAACTAAAGTAGAGGTTCCGATGTGTTGTTGGAGAAATCATGTTTTTATTTATTTTTTAAATCGGTTCAGTGTCTGTGAAGGTACATAATTTGCAGTACAAGATCAAAATATAATTTTGAAATAATGAATGTTTTCTGCATTTTGGTTCTGCTATTCAAGCTATTTTTTTTTTGAACAAGCTATTCAAGTTCTGACTTTTGTCCCTTTGGTTATGCCTGCATTCCATGCATAGTATTTTCATTTCAATCAATCATTTCGCTCAGATGTTGTTTGTGATGTAGCAGATAAATAATTATTCTTGCCCTACAATGAATCAATGATAAGTATGCAACATTTATTTTACCATCTCGTAAATTCATGGCCTTGAATGATTAATCATGTTATCCTCATTTTTGGACAGTGGTCTGAAGTCGAATCTCTTATAAAAGAATTGCAAAAAATTGAGGGCATCCAGTCTGTTTCAAAAGGCCGTTTTTTCAGGAGCCCTGGTTTAGCTCCCACATTTCAGGTATGGACACATATTCAAATCTCTGCATAATATAATGAATCCTATTTGGATTTGCATTTTATTATTTACTCGAAAGAATATTAGTTCATTTTGCATTTTATCATTTACTTGAAAGAATATTAGTTCAATTTTTATTCTGTTGATTGAGCTGGCATTATGAATCATGGACTCCACATATGGTTTATGAAATGTTAAAATTAATCAACTGTCAGATATAATATGGTTGGCTTATAAAGTTTAGTTGGAAATGTATAAATCCCGATCTACTATTTAACTAGAAAACCATTTCTGTCAAATTATTCTTTTTCCATTTTCCTTTTGAAGATGTAATTAATTGTTCTTGTTTTGAGCAGTCACTACCAGATTATTGAAAAACACGTATAAATTATTGTAATTCTAAAAAAAAATTGGCTAATGCATAGAGTAACTCTATTTAGTTTTTTTGAAACCTTCCATGTTCATAAATAACATATGGGAAGCTATTTAATGTTTGATTCTTGAAACTGTTTAATATTTGTTAGCAAACTCAAATTCTTGATTTATGTGCATGCAAACCAAATTTTGTTCCAGGTTTATATGGCATCCATATTTGAGAATCAGTTCAAGTTGCTTGCCCGATCGGAAAACAAAATACAAGAGGTAATGTTAGTCTTAGTCTATTTTAGCTTCTTGTTAAACATATTTTGCTGTATCATTCAAGATTGTCTCCCCTCTCATTAGTATTCCTTTTTCTCTTTATATTAATGATGAATTTTGAGTTATATATACTTCATGATATTGCTTTTTAAACGACTTTTCATGTTAGAAATACTAGCAACACAATCTTTTTATTGGATGAAGATGACATGGGATTCACTTGATTTAGTTGGAATGTAATGGGTGTTAAAGAATGCACTTGTTGCAATTATAGTTGCTTACGTTCAATCAAAACAATGCATTTCTGGATTGTTGTCCGCAAACCATTGCCCGAGTCAACAGAAAAACAACTTTTTTTCCTCATTTCCACACTCCAAGGTTTTAGTTTAGAACCAAAATCATGTTTCAAGCACAATCCGACCTTGGTTTTCTCAAATATGTTCAAACACAGCTCAACTTAATCAATTGCCAATGAAAGGTTTACTTATTTGTATTTGCTTTTTGGCGGTTTGATTTTTTCTTTCTGTTTTCTTCTCTTATCCTTGCTCTTCTAAATGCTGGTTGGCTATTGATGGAAATCACCTATTTTCATACTGATGCATAGTATAATTTAATCCTAATCAGTAATCATCTTGAGCAGGTGATGGTTCAAACGTCTTTGGATAAAGAAATGATGAAATCAATTATTATGACATGTGCAAATAGAGTAGAATAGCTGTGGCCTGTGCGCCTCTAAACAAGTCATTGCCTGATTTTTGGTGATTGTGTATTCTTTTGGGGAGTGCTGGCTGCAATCATAGGAGCACATCAAGTTAATTATACAAGAGGTTTGTGGCGTGGGTCGAAGTTTCCTTTCCCAGCAAAAAGGCTGGGCGGAATCCGTGCTCCTAGGTTAAAATGTTGTCATATATTTCTGTTCTTTTTTTTTTTTGCACAGCGACCACTTGAGAAATTATTTAATCTTCTGGCTCCAATCATAGTAGCAAGTCTTGAAACAACTACTGCATATATGTAGTATAATCTCTTTGATAATTGCACATAATATAGATATAGATAATAGATAGAGTTTAATGATTATGTGTTGGCGGTGTAAAATATTTCTACTCCGTCGTGCAATGAGAACCAATCATATTGTCATCCAGGTTTGATACATAACTGCTTTTTAAAGATAACTACCAAATTTCTACTGGATATCGATATAAAACTAGTTTACATAGACAAGTGACGATGCATATCCTTTTTCACATAGAAAAAATTAGTAGTGTACGCATATGAGTCACTTGCGCATCTAAATAAAAGAGTCTCCTTGTGAATACTCTAATCATCATCTCAATTACTAAGTTACACTCTTGTACGGTCAGAATTATGAGTATTCAACTTGTGTAAAAAAAATTGCGTCAAAATAAGTGATTTAATGATAGCAATAAATGATTTGGAATTGATGTTAAAAACAAAATAGTTATATGAAAAATGCTAATAAGTTCCTTGGCGTTGTAGCATTGTTTAAGTATCAAAAGTAACTTTTGTATATAAATATGTGTATTTGTTACTTTTTCATGTTTTACTTCTGTTTTCAAGAAAATATTTCTTTTTATGATTTACTTAAACAATACATTTAGAGTATTTGTTAGCAAAAACCGAGAAATACACTATCCGAGAGTCTTGAATGTAATTCTATTTTAGGTTAAGTTTCTTGAGTGTTCTCTATCGATATTGTGCTACACGGGTGACAATTAAATGTACAATCTAATGATTCTATATTTTTCAAAAAAAAAAGAATTCTATATACCAGGAAAAATACTAAACTACTATACTACCATATCCTCATATCATAAAAACACATCAAAGCTATGGGTAAACTTCCATTTTCTTAGTTTAAGCTATTTTTAGTTTAAGCTATTATCCAATAGTTTTTACACGTGTACATATATTTGACCAATGGATCATACAATTTCAAAATAACTCTACATAACTTTCATATATGTATTAGTGTATTCTCCACTATCATAAATGTAAAGTGAAATATATTGAATTGGTAATCATAAAAGTAGTATTAATTAGACTTATAAGAGAAAAAAAGTAATTAATATTATATTAAATAGTGAAATGCCTCAGTTACTTTATAACATTTTGTGGCACCAAACTATGTATTTTAAAAAGCAAGAACATCTTGCTCGTTATTCAAGTCTTCACAATTCTAACTAATGATTCTCAATGCATGCATATGATAGACTTAAACATTCAAAAAATTATGAGGGAAAATTAACAATACTGATGTATTAAAAGCTAACATTTATTCTAAAAAAAAAAGGGTTTACTTAAAGTGAAGAAAAAAAGATATTAAAAAAACTTCTTAAAAAAAAACAGGGAAATGCTAACCAGTGGCACTGGTTAAGGATATGAAAAAGGAAATTATAAAGTAGTTAATGCTTTGAAATTATGTAATTAATTTATAATAAAGTTAAAAACAGTTTCCTTTTATAGCATGCATAACAAATATCCCAGAACACCGGTTAGCAGGACCCAAAAAATTACTATATTTTAAAAAAAACGAAAATAAACTTTAAAACAGAGGAAGTACATGTTTATGCAATTGTAGCCTATATATCCGGCATTTAATTACTCTGAATTGAGTTTTGTCCATACATTTGTATTGATTAGTTAGCTAAAAAAACAAGAATCTAGCATGTAGATCATATTCACATTTTAGATCAATCACCATCTTTCTTATCTTTCCTCCATAGGGAGTAGTTTTCTTTATTTCTTTCTCATTGATAACAGTAAAACCGCAATATTTGAATAACAAGTGAACGTTGTAAGTGGAATGTGTGACTGTGACCCAATGTTTAGACTCACAAGTTTGAATTACTAGTATTATTATTTATCCATTAAAGACAGCTTTTTTGTGTCTCCCATGGCTCAGTTAACTGTACAAGAGTCGAAATTTGAATCTTCAACACCTTAAAAACCGTAAAGTTTTAATTACTAAACTACTTGACCAACGAAAAAAGACAGCTTTTAGTTGTTGGTGTTACTTGTCACGTCACGGTTATGTTACGGTCTCTTTGGCTTAGGTGTGCATAGGATGCTGTGTCGTAGGGTGTTGGGTTTTGTTTGGCTTACAAAGTTACATTAAACACACCGTGTGCGTCACCGTCATCATAAATATTCATTCATATCATTTTCTTCTTCCTTTCTCTTTTTTAATTTCTATTTCTTGTTTTAGAAACAAACAAAAAACAATCATTTGAATAAAATAAACACATTCTAGCTAGCTCATAATTTTCGCTTTCCCTCTTCTGAGAAAATGGGGATGGGAACCAGCACCTTTGTTACTAGATGGATCAACTTTCTCACCATGGCAAGTCATTTTCTTCTTCTTTCCTTTGTTTCTACTGTGAATGTTCTTTATGATTTACTGTTAATTTTGGCTTGCATTTCTCTTAAACTGGTTGAAATGCCCTGAAAATTTTCAAAACTGCTATAAAAAAATCATTTGGGTTTGTTCCATTGTTCACTTGCTTTCACTTTGTGTTTGTACTTGCTGTTCTTTTTGCATATGTTTGTACTTGCTGTTCATTCTGTTAACCCTTTCTATTTGTAGCAAGTTTTTATTTTGGGTACTAATTAATTGAACTCTCCATCATTTTTTGTTGATGTTGTGCTTAGCACTAAGATAAGAGACAACACCCACACGTAGACACTAGTAATAATTTTAAGAGTAAATGCTCAATTCGGTCTCACAATTTTTCATCACATTAGTCCCTGATACATTATTACAGATGGAATAATTTGTCTCCAGTATAAAAATGTTAGAGACTAGTGTGTGTATTGTTTTTTGTTGGAGACTGTATTGGGTTGAGAGAAAATTGTGAGAAACCAAATTGTGTCTTCACTCTAATTTTAAAAAAGTGATTTAAAGTAACGTGTCGGCATTGTGTTGATGTTATATTAGACATATCATATGTGTTGGACATCAGACATGTCTTCAATCTGAATTGTGAGTGCTACATGTTGATAATATTCTCATTGTGCAGATTTTGGCCATAGTTGTGATAATATTTGGGGTGTGGATGAGCACTCGTCCTGATGCCTGCAGAAAGTCTCTCACTATACCTGTGCTAAGCATTGGAGCTGTTATTTTCTTAATGTCAGTTTTTTTACATTCTTTATGATTTTGATGCCTTCTTTTCTTTTGAATCTTTTCTCTTACTCTATCGTCCTCTAACACGCTTCTACATACAGATCCATTGTTGGTTTTTTAGGTGCCATGAAAAGAAGCTCCATACTGTTATGGGTCGTATCCTTGGGAGTTTCTGATTGATTTTTCCTTCAGAATTGGTTCTAACTTGAAACTAGACTTTGTTGCTTTTGCGTGCAAACGTAGTTTTTATACTCAAATTTATGATTCTACTCACTTTTATGTGAACAATTGCAAATTAAAATAAATTTTCGTAACCATAAAACCAAACATTCTGCTAAAGAAATTTTGGATTAAGGGAATCGTCCTTGACATTGCACTTGCAGTATCTGATAATGCTGTTCTTCATCTTGGTGGGAATCCTGGTCTTTACGGTATTGGTGTAAGTGTGCAAGTTTGTTGACAGTTATCTACATTATGATTTCTTGTAATTGCTTATAATTATTGCCTCTGTCATGAATTCATAAATTGAGTCTTAACTGTTGTTTTGATCGTCCTTTAAATTTGACTTATTTTCTTTGATTTTGGATACTTATTTTTTCAGATTCATTGTGACTAATAATGGATCAGGTCATAGTGTCACTGGCTTGAGGTAAGGAGTCAATTTTTTCATTCTTGATAACATAGCCTGGTTCAATAAATGACAGCATTCTTATATGCTTAGGTACAAGGAGTATCAACTTCAAGATTATAGCTCTTGGTTTCTCAAAGAGGTAAGACTCTTGTCAACATAAAGAAATGATGGTGCACAGTGACACTACAACATTCATTTCCTTGGTTTTTTCTTGTTTTAGTTAAACAATTCTCATAATTGGAAGCGATTGAGGGCTTGTCTAGTCAAAACTGAAGACTGCAATAACCTGTCCAAAAGATATAAGGTGTGTTATCTATACTACAACAGAAAATTGAATTCACTGTTATTTTCTACACTCACAACTATTATTTACCCCTTTTTTTCAATCTTGGTGTCATGCAGACTCCGAAACTATATAAATTAGCTAAATTGACTCCAATTGAGGCTGGCTGTTGCCGACCGCCTTCTGAGTAGGTTCTCCTTTCTTTCCGAAGAATTTTCTTATTTATAATAACCGCTCAAGTTTATTTCAATTTAGAATATAGTTTATTTTTCAGAAAAGAAACTCAACACATGTCTCTGATATTCTTATATCCTGGGAATTTATTTAACTTAGATGTGGATATCCTGCTGTAAATGCATCCTACTACGACTTGACCTTTCAACCAGTTAGCCCTAACCATGACTGCAAGCGGTACAAAAATTCTCGAGCCGTCAAATGCTATGATTGTGATTCTTGCAAGTAAGCATGCCTTATTGCCGGTTATCGATCCTCCCCATTTCTGAAATGAAATAGATGGTTCCATCCATTACTATGTATTTGAGTGTATAAAACACATTTCTAGAATTAGCGACATTTATCACCCAAAAACATGGTAATGTAGTCTTTCATTTCTTTTGACTGATGAAGAGGATCTCTATTCCTGATTGTCCATGTTCCGTTTATATTTTTCTAGATGAGTACATTATCTCACTATCATTGTGTTATTCTCAATGTTGGTTCTAGGGCTGGCGTGGCACAGTACATGAAAATCGAGTGGAGAGTTGTTGCAATATTCAATGTTGTTTTGTTTGCTGTTTTGGTAAGACATTGTTGCCTCTTTGTAATATGGTAATAACTTGTGATGTGTTATTCTATAAATAACTGAGATCTAACTACCTCGTAGCCATATATGATAAATAGTTTTATGGTTTTAATCATTTCTTCAATACTCTCTTCAGCTTTGTATTATTCCACTGACTTTTATTTTGTGCAACACCAGTCTATTATATACTTCGTGGGATGCTGCGCCAGACGAAATGCTGCTAGGAGCCAATCTAAGAGTTGAAGGGGAACCTATATGGATTCATGAACTGCTTTTGAAATTTATTGAAGATGAAAAAACATAGATCAGTGTCTTCAGCTAGGGATGAACTTGTGGAATTCATGTTAGTTTTAGGATCCCTCGGTGTGAGGATTTGTATATTTTTCATGAGCACCAGCTCTTACTTGAATGGTTAATATCTTCTTCAATGATACCATTGATTTCATTAGCAGGGAAAAATTAGAATTACCAAACTCTGATGACATGATCTCTTATTTGACAATCTATACAAACAGGAAATTAATGCCTGTTTGTTCTATAACATGATTATTACTATAGCTTTTTATAACTATTTTGGTTTCTCATAGGTTCTGCACATGAGATGGTCCTATTTAAGGTGTGTCGAACACTAAATGTTGCAACCAAATTTGTGAGTAAAATAGCATAGCATGATTTGTATCCAATGGCAATACTGACCAAAATAGCATAACACTAAACGTATGATTTTGGTCGTAAATGGCAATACACAAAAATCAAATTAATTGCTGTGAATTTGGATTCAACTCACCCCACTAAACTTAGATGTATGGAGAAAGAAAGTAACCAATATCAAAGTAGCTTCAAGCAATAACAACAATGATAGACCTAGATCTAATCTAGTAACCAAGTGTAAAACACAAACAAAAAGAGAAGATAAAGGAACACATCAAAGTTGTTTAGCCAACCCAATAATAACCTACATTTGGAGGAGAGATCAGTCTTATTCACTATCAATGAGTTCCTTACAAAAAGATACACAAGATGTTGCAAGAAATCAACTTAAACAAACTTTTCAAGAGAAACCTAATTTCTACCATTTTCCTAACTCTTTTCTCTAGTTACCAAGAGACTCAATGATTTCACTTGTGTTTACAATTGTTTCCCAACCCAAGAATCTCACCCAAAGAAACTAGGGCTTTTGGATTTAATTGAAAATCTGGGTTGAATCAAATATGGATTGATTCTGGATAATTTTGGATTTATTACTAGTGTTTCTAGATTTGTTTGGATGAATATGATGAAGAGGAGTTGAAAAGATTAATTTTTTGGGTTGATGAATTTCTGGAAAATTTGTTGAGATTGTTTGTGGTGATGATGATTTTGTTGTTGTTGAAGATGAAGAAGAACATGAGGGGAAAGATGAAGAAGAACAAAAAGATTTGGTGTTGATGGTTCACCGTTACATACAATGGTCCTGCAATCTAATGACTGAAACCATATCTAAGATATTAGACATTAAATAACTAACGGAGTGGACTAAATTAACTAACGAAAGTGTACATGAGGGACCACAAGAGAAAATTTTAGAGTTAAGAGACCAAATCGAAAACAATAAATAAATTGAGGGATCATTTATGTAGTTAAGCCAAAAAAATTGGGAGTTATGACTGTGGCAGACCAAGCAAGACTATGCTTAGGCATGGCAATGGGGCGGGGTGGGGACGGGTTTTACCTTCCCCGTCCTCATACCCGTTTCTCATATATTTACCTGTTACCCTACCCATACCCAACGGGGATGAGAAATTGAATCTCATCCCCAACGGGTTCGGGTATCCCCGTTTCATCCCTGTCCCTGCATTGAATGATTCTTTTTAATAAAAAATATAAGTTTTTTTTGCATCCCCAAGAGCAATGTTGTAATACATTATCCAAAAACATGCTCACTTTAACATTTGTTAGACATAATGATTTATTTGCTCCTTTAAATATCAATGATAGTTTTTATTACCATGACAATCATCAAACAAAATAACATGGCATATCAATAAAGTGATTTTCTACATTTGGGACGGGTTTGGGTATGGGTTTGGGGTGGGTACATATATACCCATTACCCGTCCCATACCCGTGTTTTGAAATCGGGAAAAACCCAAACCCAGTCAAAACGGGAAAAACCTGTCAAATTGGGTTTGGTACGGGTGGGTAACTGCGCGTATGAGTTTTGTTGCCATACCTAACTATGCTGGAGCCTGGAGCGGAGTAACTAACCATTGGGAGTTGCCATAGGTCGTACCTGTGTATCTCCCTAAGCAGGAATAACATTTTTTTTCTTCTATAAAAGATAGATGCATTTGGCCTACACGTTAATATTTCATTCAATTTTAGACTTCGCTAAAGTAATGAGTTATGACAACAATTGTTATTGTCAACAGAAAATAAAAACAAGAAGATTCTTGTAAAGAAATATAGGGTTATGCTAATAAGGGTCCTTAGGACACTAGTTAATGATTCAAAAAATGAAACAATTGCTAAATTATACGTAGAAAAAATTACTTTTTGGTATTTCAATCAGTCAAATACACAATTTTCAAGATAAAGTTTTTACTTTTAGTTTCTTAACAAATGCCCCAAGGGCACTTGTTAGCATTTCTCAAAAATACATGATTAATCCTTATTGACGACCATTCTAGATTTCTGTTTATGTCTGCTGTTGGTGGTTATGGCGCACTAGGAATAACTTGTGCATGGCAAGTGAGGTTGTTTCCCCCTTTTCTATTAGGATGTATACTGACAACTATGCTAATCTTCTCGCTAAATGCTTCCTCAAGCGGTATCCAATTCCACTCATGCAAATGATAAAGTGGAACAATAAGGGTGGTAATAGCATGATTTTGGATGTTAATGGCAGTAGCCTTGACAATCCTGGTGTCTCCACTTTTGGTAATTTCCTTAGGAATGAGGATGGTGCTTTGATCCATGAATTTGATGGAATTATAGGCTTCTCTAACATCCTCCATGGAGAGTTATTGACAATTTATCATGGGTTATGTATGACCTGGGAGTTTGGTATTTTAAAGTTGTGGTGTTATTCTAACTCAAAGACTACAATCAAGTTGATAGCTGAACTCATCAATGATTGACATCACTACATATTAATTATTTATAATATAAAAGAGGTTTTTTTCCAGGGACTGACACATTCCGAGACATCACACTCTTCAGTTGCGCTGACTATCTTACTAAGTTTGAAGCTTGTAGCCATGAGACCTATCGTTCTATTGAAGTTCCTCCGACCAAAATTAGCCTACTCTTACTAGCCGGTTGGATTTCTTTTTTTAGACAGTTTTTTTTCTTCTCTTTTTTTGTTTCTTTTCACATATTGTACAAAAAAAAAAGCATTTTATTCAAGTTTAACTCAGCAAATGTAACAATAATGTTTTATTCAATTTGATTTTATTATTGTCAGAATTATAAAAGAAGATGCATTTTCTTGAGGACGTGGTTGTGTTAAGAGCAAAGAAGCCTTAAACCCTGTTTCTGTTGAACACATAACAACCCTAAAACCCTTCTTCTTCTTCTTCTTCTTCTTCTTTCAACAGAACAAACAAGCCAGAGATGTGGGGATGGATGATAAGGGAAGGCCGGAAGGCATCGTCAATGTCACTGACAGCCTGGAACCTAACCCTCCTCCGTAACATGGGCGGCGGTCCTCGCACCTTCCCCGGCGGCGTAAGCAAATGGAAATGGAAACGTATGCACGAAAAACGCGCCAAAGAGAAACAGAGAAACCTTCTCGAACAAGAGAAACAACTCTACCAAGCTCGCATTCGATCTCATATTCGCTCCACTCTCTCACCTTCTTCGTATTCATCTTCCTCCACCACTCATAACCCTATTTCCCCCTATCAACACATCAAAGCCCTCGCCGATCGTTTCATGAAAGACGGTGCTCTAGATCTCTGGAACGACCTCGATGGCCCACAAACCCAACCCCAGACCCAGATTCAATCCCAAGCATCGCCTCAAATTGATTTTCCCAATCGGAATTTGAATAATTATTCACAAATTAGGGGCTACCGTTCTGTTCCTGAGGTTAGGGATTTGAGTGATCGGAAGAAGGTTGGGATGGAAAAGCCTGAAAGGCGAAGAATTTGGAGAAAGAATGATTCTTCCAGTGATAGTGGGAGTGAGGATGAAGTGGACTCAAAGAATGAGGGGTACTATTCTAAGGTGGGTAGTATTGCTGCATTGGGGAAATATGATGTGAAGAGGGTGAGGAGAATGAAGCCCAAGGATTTTGATGATGAAACTGATTTTTCGGAGCAGATTGAGTTGATTAAGAATGAGCTTAAGAATAAGAAGTTGAGTCGCCATGAGGAGGAAAATCAGGGTCAGGAACTTGAAAATGTTCTTAGTCAGACAAGGTATCTGTTATTCCTTTGATGGAATGGAAATGGTTATATTTTTCTTTGTGTGCGGAATTTGAATTTTAGTAACTTAGGTAAGGCCCATAGTTTGGATAAGCAGCTTAGTTAAGCACTTATCATATAAGTGCTCATGCATAAGTTATTTCTATAAATAACAAAAGATAAAATAAAATCAAGCTATCTTGGAAAGCTTATGGAAATAAACTGAAAATATCGTATGAGCATGCTATAAGTTGTTTTCATAAGCTCTAACAAACAATCTCACCTGTGTTTGTGTTTATGTCAGTAGATAGACTCAAATAAGTCGATCCAAACAAACAATAAGTAATGATGATTTGTTAACACTTCCTTATGGCAAAAGCATATAGAGATTGAGATGAATGTGCATGTTTTGTTTGCTTATATTTGTGGAGCATCATGCTTGCAATTGGTGATTTGAATGTTTTGTTTTCATAGATTTGACGAGTGCGCTATATCACCATTGACAATCAAAGCACTTTCTACATCTGGTTACACTCATATGACCCGGGTTCAAGAGACTAGCCTCCCTATTTGTCTTGAGGGTATGTTTCCTATATCTTGCAATCCAGTTTCTATATATCGTTTATCATCTCATCATCATTATTAACACTTGATAATCTTACAAAAGACTCATACTGTAAAAGTTGTTGCATTACAATTCTTTTCTAAATCCTATTGTTTTTTTGTGTCCACTTTGACTCTTTTATTTTGTTACTTTGCTTGTTATTACATTTCTCATTCTTTTAATATGGTTATTAGATTCTGTTATGATGACCCTTCCACCCCGGTTACATTGCAGGTAATGATGTTATGGTCAAGGCTAAAACTGGCACTGGAAAAACTGCAGCTTTTTTGGTACAACCTTCTTATTTTAATGCAATGCATCCTATTTTTATTCTTTCTATGAATGATGCTAAGTGCAAACAGCTTCCTGCTATTGAAACAGTTTTGAAAGCTATGAGCAGCAAGACCTCTCATCGTGCACCACCAATATTTGTTCTTATTCTATGCCCTACCAGAGAACTTGCTAGTCAAATTGCTGCTGAAGCAAAGGTTTTGCTTAAATATCACGATGGTGTAGGGGTGCAGACTCTAGTTGGAGGTGTACGATTTAAAGTTGACCAGAAACGCCTTGAATCAGATCCTTGCCAGGTTTTGTGCTATAACTGAACTTCTTATGTTTCATAACCTGTGATTTCAGGCCAGGTTTAAGACGAATGCTTGTTTAGTTGGGGTGGGAGGGGGAAAAGGAGATGTTGCTTATATTTTATGGAAAAATCATCATGCTAGCAACACATAATGATTTTCGTATTTCCTGTATTGAATTTTTCAGATGCTTGTTGCTACACCTGGTAGGTTGCTGGATCATATCGAGAATAAGACCGGAATATCTGTACGACTGATGGGCTTGCAGATGCTTGTACTTGATGAAGCTGATCATTTGCTGGACCTTGGGTTTCGAAAGGATATAGAAAAAATTGTTGATTGTTTACCCCGTCAAAGACAATCCTTACTGTTTTCTGCAACTCTCCCAAAGGAGGTTAGGTTAGGTTTTTTTTAATTTAATTTTGATGATCAGTTTTTGACTGAAGGTTCTTACAAGCATGTTTGTGTCGCTGCAGTATTCCATCAATAATATAACTGACCCTTCAAAATATGCAGGTCCGTCGAGTATCTCAGCTTGTTTTGAAAAGGGAACACAAATATGTTGATACAGTTGGAATGGGTTGTGTGGAAACTCCTGTTCAGGTAAGTTGCAGTAACTGTTGTCAGATGATAGTTTCAAAATAAAATACATATTTGATTGACTTTTGGATCCTTGGGATATACGATTTGCTCTTTGTTCTTTTTTTTTGGCTAATAATTTGTTATTTATTCTTATAATTCTTGTTTCTTAATGATTGCATTAAAATTTTCCAGTGATGGGCATTAATGCTTATTTTTGTTTGGCATACAGGTAAAGCAATCCTATCTTACTGCTCCACATGAATCACACTTTCAGATAGTACATCATATCTTGAAAGAGCATATATCACAAACACCTGATTATAAGGTTAATGCATTTCTTGTTTCAGAGTTTGGATTGCTTTGTTATTCGGATGTATGGTTTTAACTGGTTGATTTCATCCAGGTTATTGTTTTCTGTATAACTGGGACGGTGACATCACTCACATATCACCTTCTTCGGGATATGAAACTGAATGTTAGGGAGATACATTCTCGAAAACCTCAGCTGTATCGAACTCGTGTATCAGATGAGTTTAAAGAATCCAAACAAATGATTCTTGTATCCTCTGATGTTACATCGCGTGGAATGAATTATCCTGATGTTACTTTAGTGATACAGGTATATACTCAATTTTTTAATGTATTTCCACTCATAATTTTTTGTACATATGATGTGTTCCTTGTAAATTTTTAATTTTTTTTTTTTGGGTGATAGAGGTGAACTACTTTTGAAACTGATTTGATTACACAGAACTATTTCTTGCAAAATCTATCTTGGATTTTTTAGAAACTTAGACTGGTAGCCCATAACTATATTTTGAACAACTTATTTCCACTATGTCCTTAACAATAATCTGGAATCCAGGTGGGAATTCCTTCAGACCGTGAACAATATATACATCGTCTTGGAAGAACGGGACGGGAAGGCAAAGAAGGGAAAGGCATATTGTTGATTGCACCTTGGGAAGAGTACTTTTTAAATGAGATCAAGGATCTCCCTCTAGAGAAATTCCCCTTACCAGATTTAGATCCACAGGCACAGCTTAAGGTATATTTTGTGCCCTTGTTCTAATGTCTAGTATTGTCTACATTATTTTGATATATATTCCCATTTCCCTGTGCACATAGATATTTTAATCCTCATATTTCAGTGTCCCGGTTTATATGATTGACGATAAGTTATTGACCACATTAGTTTTGAGTGACTCTGTAGCCACTATGTGGAAGATACCTACTGTTATATACTTATATATGTTCTATTTTCTTGCAGATTGAGCAGTCGATGGCAAAGATTGATAACGACATCAAAGAAGCAGCTTATCATGCCTGGCTTGGTTATTATAACTCCATCAGGGAAATTGGGAGGGAGAAGAGCACAGTAGCTGAGCTAGCAAGCCGATTTTCCGAATCAATTGGTTTACAGAGGCCGCCTTCTCTCTTCCGAAAAACTGCACTAAAAATGGGTTTGAAAGACATTCCTGGCATTAGAATTCGTAGATAGCTCGTGTGTACATTAAAAATAAAAAATAAAACTGGTAAAAGTTTTGTAACAATCTTGTGTAGCATCTTCTAATGCGAGAAGTTGCTTCTCAGTAAGCTAATTTATGTAGGATAATACTTATATGTACCTCTGAGAAGTTTTACATAAATTGAGAGCGTGGAAACTGTTGGAATAAGTTTTCACATAAGCTCACTTAAGAGCTTTTCTAAAAATCAGAAGCTAAAATGTTAAAGCATACAAACGGCAGTTGTAAATTCAAACAGGACGTATTGATGACCATTGAGAGATATCACAAAGGGTTTGCCAAAATCATGGAGAAATTGCTTTATAGCTCCTCATTTTTGTTTAAAATCCCCTCAATTTATGAGAATGTATCTTCCGATGTCACAAACCTATTCGGAGATGTGTTCTGATCGGCTTTTTTTTTCTTTCTTTCATCAGAAGCTATTTTCTAATGACTTTTTTCAGGGGTTGAGCAAACCTGCAACCTTCAAATTACAGTGGCATACCAAACATGCACGTAGAAACATTTGTGACCTTTATCCTAATGAGTTTCTAGTGTTCTGTTTTTGAAGTTAACTCTTAAACTAAATGTAAAAGAAACTTTTTTTTCAAGGACTGCTTTGAATTCAAAATTAGATGCCCCTTTGATGAAACGCTATTCAGATACCGTGTCAAGCACGCAAATCACAAAGCTTAAGCTTTGAGCCTTTGGCTATTGAAAATTACAAAGCTTAAGTACGTTTCACACTCGGGTTTTCAAGAAATCTCAGTAATGATATGTTCCTTGAATACGTTTAGGATGTGTTTGTTTAAGTTATCTTTTTATATTCTTGAGAATAAAACGATAATGTTTGTACAAGTTTATTAAATTTTATTACTTGATATAAAAGAATATTGAGAAAGAAAAACATTCACATAAAAAAGAGTGGGAATAAAAGTTATCATGAAGAAGATAAATTCATGTTTAATTACTCATTAACTTCCTTTTAGTTGTTACAATGGTTTCCCAAATATATAAATATTAATTAAATATCTTTTTAAAAAAGTCTGAGAAAAAAACTCTCCTCTTTATATTTCAAAAAAAGTTACTCTCCAAAATAAATTTAGTAAACTTGAAACAAACACAACCTTATATTTTATAAATTGTGTCTTTTTTCTTAGGCATATAAATTGTGAGTTGTGACTTATCTCTTGGAATAATAACCAAATTCTTTACTTTTCAATTTTGGAATTTATTAAAATATGTCCTTTTTTATAATAAAAAGTTGAGGGGAATTAACTTTAACCGACAAATCAAGGTAACAACAAGTCTCAAGTTTAAAAAGTTTAATCAAACTCGAGATTTCAACTCAATAAAACTAGTTAAACACGGGAGAAGACTAAAATCATCTCATCTCAGCATTTGTGAATATTAGTATTGTTAACTATCGTTAGAATGAAGTTTTCCTCCGAAATAAAGTTTCCCCACATTTCAACTCTAACACTTGCATACAGAAAAAATTTGATTAAGGTGATGCTCCACGGATTCTCAATAGAAATTAGTCACCAGAAAGCGGTGAAAACTGTTTCTGTAACATTGTAAAAAGGAAAAATAGTTTGTCACCATCAACACTAGAAAATCAGATGAACGTGTATAATTGTTTATGTTAGCCCTACTTATGGGGCCATTATATTGTCTTGCACGAAAGAAACCTTGATTGATGATTACAAGCGTGACCATATTGTGCTAATACTGGGTCTGCCTTGTAAGTTAGAAAGTCAAATTGATACCCCACTTGTGATGCAATGCAATAACCGAACTCAGTTACTCAGCCATCAAGACTACCACAATTATTTGTTGTTGAAAGACTACAGGATTTATGAGGCTGAGATATGATCATAGAGAATGTGGGGAAAACCAATTTAAATTTTATTCTAAAAATTGTCTAAAATTATTCTTTAATTACTTGACCAAAAAAAAAATTCTTTAATTTTAATTTTTTTTTTTTGAGGAAATTTTAAATATATATAGTATAAACTGCTAGTCTCCACCCCACCTCATAGAGACATTTATTTAAACTTGTTTCAAATGAATATATTAGATTACTGAAAAATAAAATATATCTTAATCCAACAATATTGTAGAAATGATATCATTAAACAAAGAAAATTGATTGAATTTTATTAATATTAATCGGAAGTTGTTTCCATGACCGATTCTATTGGCCTCAGCTAGAAATTAGAACAACCGATATGATGAATCTCAAACAACAAGTAGATGAATCGCATGTTGTCTTCATCAATAGATTCATAAAAAATATAAAATAAAAAAACATATGCAAAATGTTAAGTCCAATTTATTGACGCTAAATATACATCAATTGTCATCACCATGACATGCACCCACGGTTAAAAGAGAAGTTGGTTGGGAAAGCTTGCGATGATATGAAAGAATTGGCTTCCGGGGGAGCACACATGGAGCAGTTCATTCAAGAAAGATAAAAGAGGCGTGATGGCCGAGGGAGAGGCCTACACTTGGAATTCATTGTTGACAAGAAAGAATTCGATGATTATATATCAATCGATCCGATCCTACGAAAGATGCTCTAAAATCTAAGATCCTGAAAGGGAAAAGCTACTTGTGTCTTGTCTTAAGGTCAGGCAAAAGGATAAGACTTCATTAGATAATATGATCGAGTATGTCTTTGACATAATGAAAGTTGACCAGACATCGGTTACTTGATGGTCATAAAATCCCTCCAGCCAAGGCAATCAAAGGCAAGAGATAAGTCAAATGGCACAATTCCTATAATCACACCATGACTACCTACATCATCTTTTGAAGAGCCGTTTAAAAGTTAATCAAGGAAGACAGGTTCAAGTTAGGCGATAAAGAAGTTTCAGAAATGTCCATTAATATTGACCCCTTCCCAGTCATAGAGATGGTCATGGTATCATTTTCTGAACCAAATGGATTTAGAACAACTGTTAAGGGCAAGAAGGTGATATGCAAGATGGATGGAACATTAGCTTTTGATACCATGCTAAGAGACCATAGCATGTGATACCATGCTAACCAATAAGAAATAGGAGAATGAGGCAGATGAATTGAATTTGCATGGACCATCAGTTGACGACGCTAATTATTCATAATTTTTTAAGAGTATACTAATTATTCCTTTCAAAAATAGAGTATACTGATTATTTATTTATAGTTTTATATTTTACGTTTAATTGTACATATGTTCCCTACTTTATCACTCAAGGGTGATATATTGCTCTAATAAAATACCATATTTGGGGCCAAAATTTTGGATTGAGATCATAGTTACAAAAATTTTATATATATTTTCTTGAGAAACCCAAAAAAATTGTTTTAAAAACGGTACTAATTAAATATATATTTGTTATTTCAGTTTATATCAATACACTTTCTTTTAAATCATATCAATACCTATTGTAATGTGTAAAAAAAACATAAGATTTTTTAGACAATGCATGTCGTGCCAAGCACGGATCATTATACTAGTATTGAACAAAACCTAATGTGGATTAACTTTGTTATTAAAGAGACAAGACATAAAATGCAAATTATTTTGATTATGATTTTGATAAAGTAAACAAAGCCTTCAAGAATGATTACACTTTGCTACAGTCAGTAGGCTTAAATGACACAGTTTTTTGTTTAAGGTCATAACCAACCAACAAATTTTGCTGAGCTAAGTTTCCGAAGATAGCAACGCCGGGAGAAGCAGTAAAAGCAAAACAAACAATGCCATCAGCAACGGAAACAAAGGTACTAATAGGATGCAACTTAATATCCGCACCTTTAAAATGCGCTGTTATTAGAGGAAAATTATATCTGTCTGATGGGGTACTATAGCAAAGGTTTAATTGTTGACTTGGATCATCAACACGCTCGAGTTTCACCGATTCTACCACGGCTGATTCCAAATTATTATAAATATTTGATGGCAAAATCGTCAATGTTGTACCTGAATCAATTATGATGTTACCCTCGTCACCACCATTTGAAGATCTGCCAAATTATATTCTTTTGTTTCCAACACTAAATGCTTCCAATGTTAAATAGTAGAAAACTATGGGGTCTTTTTTCACTATAGGAGTTGACACAACATCATCACCGGAAACCAAAGCGGCATCTCCAAAACTGAGTTTGCTTGTCCTGTTTGACTCAAGAGAAAATGGAAGCAAACAATAAGAGAATTTTGAACCAATTGACGATCCAAGTTGTGTTATAAGAGACACGGGACCACCTCCAAGGCCAACTACACCAGAGCTTGCGCCTTTAAACGACACTGTATTGTCGGTTCCACATCCTATCACAGTTTTAGGAAATGAAATATGACTGCCAGTAGAGGACTCTAATGTAAGAGTATCAACACTAAGATCTCCTTGTGAATGTGAATGATCTCCATAAGCAATAGTATATTCACAAAAATTCTGGGCATTACAAGAGATATCTCTCACAGATTGACATATGTTAGATGAACATGGGATATTTTTGTAAGTTGATGATTTTGATGGTTTAAACTTAGGAGTGGTTTGGTTGTAACATTGTTCACAAGGCTCGCATTGAAGCCAAACAATGTCACTACCTGTATCAACAATGCCATATAACTTAAATGGTGGGCTACCAATTGAATAGGTCATGAGATACTCGCCATTATCAGGGATTACAGTTGATTCAGGTGTACTTGTAAGTGAATTTTTGTAGAAATGATCAGCACGGTTGATAGAACGACGTGCGGCATTGAAAACTTTTTGGTACTTGTTTTGTGTAGGTTGGTAGAATGGTGATTTTGAAGAATCGCGGTGGATGAGTTCAACACTAAAACCATTGTTTAGCGCATGAGAAAAAGAAGCAATGAAACAAAGGGTTAGAAAGGAAAGTGCGTTCATTGTTGCTACTGAGGGGTGTGTAAAACTTGGTTACAACGTTTATTATGTAATCTAATGCCTTTCATAGACTATATGTGAGAATGTAGATATACGAGTACATTCTTATGGAAGGAACCATAGCCTAAAAACTTGTCATTATTCAAACTATTCTTTTTACATATTCAATTGTTATCAATTATAAAGGATAAATTTGGTCAACAAAATAAAATTAGAAAAGACAAATAAAACGTAAGATATTCGTCTTACTTATTTTTGTTTTGACTAAACATTTATGTTGATTTATTATCCTATTATTATACACCAATTTTGATAGCCTGAAAAGTTGTCATTATTCAAAAAACAATTTTACCTATTCAAATATTATCGATATAAATCTATCCAAAAAAAATATTATCGATATAAATGACAAATAAAACGCAAGACATTTTTTTTTGACACAAAAACGCAAGACATTTATATTGCTTTAATCTTATTATTATACCGGTTCCGGTTAAAAATACCTATCACATTTTTACAATGTTTATTATTCACATAACTTACTTTGACCATATTTTTTAACTAGTATATAAATACAAATTTTAGCATGGAAGATGTTGTTCAATTTGTCTCGATAAATATTTTAAAAATATTAACCGTAAAAATTGTTTAGGCGTGGCTAAAATGATTGATTGCGACATTATTTTGAAATAGAGAGAGTACGTATAATTCAGTACGATTTCATATCATATTTTTAATCGAATTTGGTCACCGGTGGTGTAATTTCAATTTGATGCAATTACATTTGATGATAGGGTTTTTCTTTCATGTGCAAATCTGCACATGTTAAAGAAGTTTGAGAAAGTAAGTTTGCATTGAAATTTGTACATTTAATGTTAAATATGTATATTTTCAATAAATAATTTGTTGTTTTTCAATAAAAAAAATCCACTTTTAGTTAGATTAACATGTGCAATATTACACATGTTAGACTGGATGGTATTATTGAAACACGACAATAAATATTTTGTTATGACATTATTATATTCATAATTAATATTATTTTAGTAAAGACTAAGTTAGTAATTCTTTTCAAAAGTCAAATCTCAACAACAACAGTAAAATGGTGAGTGATCCAAACTTCGGCTATCTATGTAATTAAAAAAAAGTGAAAATGTGCATTTGATTTATTTAAATACAGTGAGTTTGGATTTTGATTCTTACTAAAAAAATTGAAACATGCCCTTGAAAAAAAATTGTTTTTAAAAAGTCCTTTGTGTGAGATTTTAGCTCATGTGTCCAATTTTTTATGATGTAGAAAATGCTGGCTCTTTTTTTTTTTTTTTTACATGGGAAAAG
>Ga0228711_1003080_pt1 | contig 25867 bp, 15 predicted proteins | sample MedpolnodulmetaG_2_FD_177996 | JGI IMG/M metagenome (GOLD analysis project Ga0228711, IMG submission 177996) | Root nodule microbial communities from Medicago polymorpha collected in Santa Monica, California, United States - brown nodules | ecosystem: Host-associated > Plants > Roots > Nodule... | reverse complement strand
GGGGGGGGGGAGAAGAGGGGGGGGGGGGGGGGGAGATTCCACTGTTTTTTGTGTGTGTTGTGTTGTTTTTTTCTTTTTGTTTAGTTCACATCACACAAAAAAGAAGGTTATGTGTCACAAAATGTAAGCACATATAACAACTACGACACCCGATATACAAGTGCATTATCCATCATGCTAAATGATGTCATTTCTCTTAGCTTTTTAATTTTCCTTCTTTTATTTTGTCATTTCTTTCTTTTAGTTTTCCATGTTTTTTTTATGGGTAAGCTTCGAAAGTGTTGAGAAATATAAGGTGTTGCTATTTTTATTTTTTTTAAGAAATTAAATTAACCCACCGAAACTAACACGGTGATGAATCGAACATGAGACAAAATGGAAACACATTCCATTCTAACGTCTTAAGTCATCATCAAAACACTAACCCAAGTGAGTTGGGCATTGATATCATGTTATACAAGGATAACACTTGAGTGACATTGGGGTATCAATGCCATGTGACATTAGTCAACTACAAGTGTACAAAAAGACAAATTTTATCTTTTTGTACACCTGTGACATTGTAGTTGGTCAATGTCACATGACATTGACATCTCAATGTCACCCAAGTGCTACCTGTTATACGATCGTTGTTTCTTAAATATATATGCATCCACGTGAAAACTATACAATCCAAATTAAGTAATCTAGCTGTTGTGCATCAAAGAAAACCACCTGACCCGTGTGCATGAAACTTTCATACGTGGAAGCCCATAAAACAAGCCAAGAAGCAAACATAGCCACACCACCAAAACACAAAAGCCTCCCTCACCAATTTCCCTTACACGTACCTAACATGCAACACCTCAAATTCTCAATAAATACCACCCTCTATCCCTCAATTTTACTCATCAAATAAAAAAGAACTTTATAGCACAATCTCACATTCTACAAAACAACATGGCCAGGCACAATATCATCCTCATAGCTACCCTTCTTGCATTTGTTCTCTTCATTGCTCAAACAACCGCCACAAGGAAAGAAGAAAGGCCAGAGAGTTGCCGCAGGAAACTCCAGAGTTTGAACCTAAAACACTGCGAGAAACACCTAAAGCAGAGGATTCAGAAGGAAGACGAGGACGTGCTGAGAATGAGGGGAATCAACCACCACGAAGAAGATCTCAAGGAGAAGTGTTGTGATCAGCTTAGTGAAGTTAACAATAAGGAATGTAGGTGTTATGCTTTGCAAGAGATAATGGACAATTTGAGTGATAGGTTGGAAAAGAGGGAAATGTATGAGATGGAGAGGGAGGTGAGGAATTTGCCTAAGAGGTGTAATATTCCACAATCTTCTGAGTGTGACTTGAGCTTTGACCAGTACTAAAAAATATGTAAGGGGTAATGTGATAGCTTAATTATTATAGTATTAATTAAGCTATCTTTCTATGCTTTTCTAATGTAATAAAGATCATTGGTGAAAATGGTCCTGAAATGAAAGCACATATGGAGAGTGTGCTTTATCACTCTTTTGTCTGTTTTGTTTGCTAATATATGGACTATTGATTGAAATTACTTTTGCAAATTTATTGGTTTTTCTTTCCAGGTGGTACCAAAAAAAAAAAAATTAAGATCAATTTCTTACAAATAAATAATTTAAAAGACTTCTAATGTAATTTAGTCTTTTTTAGGAGTCACACACTTGATGATATTTAAACCACGAGGGTCTCTCACTTAATGAACTAGTTTTTTTGGATTAGGTTCTCTCCTCATGGACCTAAGACATAACGGTCTTTGATTTATAGACACAGTCATAAGAAATAAATGAATATGTTGCACCCGATTCGTAAAGTATGATAAAATGTTTTCTCTTTATAGGACATGTACCTTGAATCATATCCTAAGACCCATATGCTTTTCCCAATTGATGGATAATACATCTAAGAGGTTATAAGCATGGACTAGATGGATTATCAAATGAAATAGCATATGCACTTGAATGAGGGTGTAATATAAGAAGGGACAAAAATTGGGTGTTGGATATATATCAAATGTGTACATAAACTTATCAAATGAATACATATGCTGAAATAGTTCATTATCAAGCAACACAAATAATCTCCAAATTTTACTAAATTGATTTTACATAATAATGTCATAATTGCAGTCATCAAGTGGACCAAATATCTATACTCACAAACTTCAAGAAGGACTTGATGAATCTATGATACTCACTCGTCTCAAAATGTAAGCAAAAATAGATCAACATAAGTTGATGTATCTGATATAAATTTTAAATGATGTATCTGATATAAATTTTAAACTGGGACGGAGGAAGTACTTTATAACTTAATTAATTCCTGAAATTTATTTTCATCAACAAGGCGTTTAAAAAAATTGCAATATTTATTCGATGGTCAACTTATAGGTTCCTTCCTCGGAAAGGAAAAATTGTGCAACTTCTTTCAATCGTGTTGGAGTCTTGGTCTCTCAGGGTGGAGGTTTTCTCTTGGCAACTACTTTAGGATAGGATTCTAACTTGACATAATCTTTTTTTACAGAGGATTATAGTTAATTCTTAGGGTATTTCATGTGTTTTTTTTAACGAGTTTGTAGAGCCGGTTTGTCACCTTCTTATTAGATGTCCTTTTGAGGCCATATGATATGCTTTCACGGTTGGGATGAAAATCTGTTTTATCTTTTAGATTTAACTAGCCTTCTTAATATTATGTTAAACGAAAAATAAGAGATTATATTTCTTATTAGTCTGACAAACTATTGTGTGATCTTTGTGGAGATCTCGTAATGCTCAGATCTTTTTGGGGGCATGAGACATTTGTACTGCAGTTGGTGGATATGATTAAATTCATATGTTAAAAATTGTTTTTGGAAAACATTATGGATACACATATTTCTTTCAGAGTGGGATCATGAACCCATTATGTGTTGGCAACAATAGAATCATGTGATAAATTTGTCTAAGGGTTAGTTGATTGTGAAGTTTTGTTTCAAGTCTTCCTCTGTTTGGTTAGGGTCGGGTGATCTTGATAGAAAGTTGGATGATTTTATGATGTTGTTTTAGTTTCACTCTTGTTTAACTGTGGGAGAGATCATTTACAATATTTTGTCTTAGCTTGAGTACTTCTTTTGAAAGATTTCACCTACCATATAGACACACACATATGCCATTAAAAAAAACGGCAATGACTATGTATAGTTGAAGAAATGGGGAAGTCGTGTTCGACTAGCGGGGTTTATGTGAACCCTTGAATTAAAATGAATATTTTTAACATCAAATGGGGGTATTTTTTTTTTTTAAATCAAGGGTTGTAATTAAAACCTCAATTTTTAGAGAATCTAACTTCAATATGATATTATATTTCGATTCTAGATACCTTATAATAATACATTTTAATATGTGAATAATTTGTGTAGTCTAATAAGATTTTTTGAGAGGTAGTCTAATAAGGTTAAATTACTGAAAAATGTTAAAAGATAATAATTTAATTTAAAATACAAAGTCTAATACAATAATGATAGTAATAAAAAATAGAGGAATACTATGAGTGTTTCCAAGACTCTTTTTAAGGGTTTTAAATGATAAGCTTTTATGAAAATTCATGTATTCGATGAAATTGTCATAATTTATTTTTTGAAGAAATAATTTTTAAATTTAAGATTCTTAAATAGTGCCTCAGACACTCGTTATGTAAAGCCCTCAAAGCACCCTAAGAATCCTAAATTTAAAAATTATTCCTTAAAAAAATATTAAATATTACAAATTCCAATACATTAAATTATGGGTGTATGTGAGTCGGCTTGAGTTGGGTTTGACCAAATCCAAGACTCAAACCACATAGGATACACCGGTTTGTGTGAGATAAAATAATCACCCGTTACACTATTGGGTCAGTTTGGGAAAACCCACTAATTTTTGTTAGGGTTGGGTTGGGTCTGATTTTTTTTTAATATTAATTAAATGACTAAATGATGAGTGTTTTTTTTCATAAAAAATACTCAATTTTTTTATTCTCTAAAAAAGTTGTGTAACTTATTTTCATATATTTTAGCGTAAAATAATAATAAATGATAATGTAAAATAATAAATTTTATCATAAAATACTTGTAACAACCTACAATTATATGACATAAAATTGCATTAGCATCAAAATAATCAAAAAGTGTAACATCCGAATTTGTAACTCTAACTTGTTTTGATTTTCCATATAGAGAATGTCTTGTGTCAATTTTAGATATTAGACTTAATTTATGACCAAAATATTTTGTATTCTCCTTTTTCCCAATGAAAATAAAAATAAAAATGTTGACATTATTGGATAAATGGGTGAACCATCAATTTCACTATTCATCACTTCGTCTTGTTACAAGACTCTTGTTTTGGAGGTTGTGGACCGCCAATATGCATTTAAGGGCACAACGCCCTCTTGAATGGCCCAAAAAACCCTGGGCGACTCTCCTAAGGGCATCACCTTAGAAGGCTTCTAGAAGCACCTAGAACGCTTTAAACGTGACTTAGGCCCAAGTTGCTTGGAGGCTAAGTCACGGAAATACAAGCCAGAGAAAGACTATAAATACTCCTCTTGAAAGCATTCTCAAGGGAGGACGTAAACAATTCTTAACTCTAGTTTTAGATATTATGCTCACCGCTAGTACAATGGGTATATTGGGTTTACGTTTTGTCCGAAACCCATTATTTTTTATGGGTTCTTTCATTTTTAAAATTATACTCACTCTATTATCCAACCCTTTTTTTTCAGTTAGTTTGACCGGAATTTTTAGATGGACCCAACCCATATTCACCCCTACATTAAATACATAGATTTTTTATGAAGAAAACTTACTATGAAAAGTCTTCAAAAAAATGCCTCGGAGATATGTTATCATTTTCCTTTTAAAAAAAATAGTATAACCCTAACCTGAGGTAAACATCAGACATTCTTGGCATCTGAAGTAGGTCTTGTCGTCTATATCCACTTGTAATTGCATCTTAATATTAAATCCTCGGGATTAGCTATATTCTCTAGAGTATATAACTAGAAATGAATAATATATCTATATATATGCAAGTGAAAACTACAATCCAAATCAAGCAATCTACCTGTTGTGCAGCAAAGAAATCACCTGACCCGTGTTCAAGAAACTGTCATACGTGGAACTCATAAAACAAGCAAATAAGCAAACATAGCCACACCATGAAAACACCAAAACCTACATATATTCCCCTTCCACGTACCTAACACGCATCACCCCAAATCCTCTATAAATACCCCGCTCTTTCCCTCTTTATTACTCATCAAATCAAAATCAAAAAGAAGTAATAGCAAAAACTCTCAAATTTCACATAACAATGGCCAAGCACAATATTCTCCTCATGGCTTCCCTTCTTGCATTAGTTCTCTTCGTTGCTCAAGCAACCGTGACAAGGAAATCAGATAGGCCAGACGAAAGTTGCCGCAGGCAACTCCAGAAGTTGAACCTAAATCACTGCGAGAAACACCTAAAGCAGAGGATTCAGAAGGAAGACGAGGACGTGCTGAGAATGAGGGGAATCAACTACCAAGAAGAAGATCTCAAGGAGAAGTGTTGCAATCAGCTTAGTGAAGTTAACAATAAGGAATGTAGGTGCAATGCTTTGCAAGAGATAATGGACAATTTGAGTGATAAGTTGGAAAAGAGGGAAATGTATGAGATGGAAAGGGAGGTGAGGAATTTGCCTAAGAGGTGTAATATTCCACAATCTTCTGAGTGTGACTTGAGCTTTGATCAGTACTAAAAAATAAGTAAGGGGTAATGTGATAGCTTAATTATTGTATTAGTTAAGCTATCTCTCTATGTTTATGTAATGAAATAAAGATCATTAGTGAAAATGGTCATGAAATGAAAGCACATATATATTGTGCTTTATGGTTCTTTGCCTTTGAAAATAAATTAAAATCTTTGCTTTGCAAATTTATTGGTTTTGCTCTCAAACTTGTGTTGTCTTGTTTTGGGTGCGTTTGATTTGCTAAAAAAATGAAGAACACGACATAACAACTCCAATTGTTCAGTGTTTGATTTGTAAAACTGTTTCAAGTACAGGACAAATTGGAGGCAAGGGACATGACAAAAACTGATATTTTTGTCCCTTACCAAACCACAGCACAACTTTTTGTCCCACGTACAGGTTGTCTAAAATACTAAAATAGTATTTCGTCCCCAAAAATCGTATAAAACAAAAAATTATTCAATACCATAAAAATTTGTCATGTGTTGTTCTCCCTTGTATTGTGGTGTTCTTCCTTGTACAGTTCTGTACAGTAGTTACCATTCTCCAAACCAAAAACACCCTTTATTTTATTTCTCAAGAAATGAGAAACACAAAACGCACGTAGGATTTTTTTTTTTTTAAATTAATACTAAGGAGCGGGAAAGCACATCAATGATTTTATATAAGACAACCTATATGAATTACATTCTATAAATTTTGTATAGAAAAAAAATAATTTATTTTAAAACCAATCACAGTTTTTTAGAAAATAATAAATATTAGTTGTTACCTTTTCCCTCTGTTGAGTTAGGTTCATGATAGATGGCAGAAGACAAGATTAGGAAAGAAACCATTGTTCAGGAATTACCTTTCCCAACTGAATTACCTTTCTGCCTCTTTAGAAAGAAAAAAAACCCAAAGAAAAAACCATTGTTTTTCTCCCAAATTAACATGGAGTGTTTAGACTCTAGTGAACAAACATGCTAATTCCATACAGTATATGGTAGAGATATTGTTGTAAAGATAGTGTTCTTAACACATCATTACTCTACAAAAAAAAAAATTTCATCATTACAATAATTCATTTTCTTATTTTAAAATACCTATAAACAAAAGGAAAGTGGTTAACATTTATTGGATAAAATGGTAAAATCTTCATAAATTTCATCTTGTGAGAAAATTATTTTACAAGTGTCTGTAAGAGTGAATGTTGTCATAATGATAACCGGCCCGTTGCATTGCCCATGTCATGATTATGTTGTTTGTTTAAAATGAAATTGCTCATTCCCAACTGAATTTACTATATTGTCCCTGTGTGAGTTAACTCATGCATGCAACGTGAGTTAACTCACGCACCTTTGGCCGGTGGTATGAGTTAACTCACGCAGGTTGACTGGTTGTTCATGCACCAAGAACACATTTTTTTAGATGATGGTCAATGAAATTAAATGGATTTTACATGTTTTTATAAGTTTTTACACGTTTTTTTTGACCTCATTAAGTGTAGTTAAAAGCTATCTTACTCTAAACCACCTATAAATACCCTCCTCTTCACTATTTCTCACACCATTTCTCACATTCTCTCCTCCTCACTCTCCACCCTCCTCTTCCTTCTACAACAACAATGTTGTTTTCCCATCTTTGGCCTTTCATAGAAAGAGACATCTTTGAAGATTTCGAGAGGTTGCTTTGAATTGGAGATGATTGGTGACCAGTCTTCGTGGGGTAAAATAAACCCAAGAAGGTTGAGGTAAAACTATATCTGCAGATTTAGTTTTACCCCAAGGAGGTTGGTTTTCTTGTGGTTTTTTTTACCCCAGATTTAGTTATTCCCTATTGTAAATGTATCCATTATATTAATAAAATGAGATTTTATGATATATGTTTATTATTTTTGTTTATATTTGTATTTATTTTATGATTGCATATTGAATAAATAAATTCGAATAAAGTGAATTCAAATAAAAGTTGTGTATTAAATAAATAAATTCGAATAAAGACTAATTAAACTCAACATGAGTTCGAATAAAAATTACGTATTGAATAAATAAATTCAAATAAAGTGAAAAAATAAATTCGAATAAAGACTAGTTAAACCTAGCATGAATTTGAATAAAAATTCCGTATTAAATAAATAAATTTGAATAAAGTGAATAAATAAATTCGAATAAAGACTAATGAAACCTAGCGTGAATTCGAATAAAAATTGTGAATTAAATAAATAAATAAATTCGAATAAATTCAAGTCGAATAAAAGTTGGGTATTTAATAAATAAATTCGAATAAAGTGACACATTACAATACATTCTTCCTAAATATATGTGGTATCATCATGATGTTAGATTTAAATTTAATTCTTGAAAGTTTACCAAAAATATTGGCATCGAAGTGTCTTATACTTAGCGTAATGATTTGCAGCGTCCTGGGAAAACTCAAAAGAATTAAGAGAACACAATACATGTATTCTACAAAATCAACTATATATATATGTTATCACATCGAATTCCTTCATATAAAATGAGTCATCACATAAAGGAATGCACTCCAAGAGGTTGCTTTGAACTGAATCTTACTGCCCTGCCAACTGAAAAATTTCAATTGACAGAGGAGCACGATCCTGTTCAAAGAAACCCCTTATAGGTGCATTCTCATCATCGCATAAAGGAAATGCATTCCAAGAGGTTGTTTTGAATTTAATCTTACTGTCGTGCCCTCTGACTAATTTCAATTGACAGAGGAGCACAATCCAATTCAAAGGAACCCCTTAGAAGTGCACTCCCTTCAGTGACACTCATCTTATATGAAGGAATTCGATGTGACAGCCTATATAGCTTATTCTACACAATACATGTTGTGTTCTCTTAATCTTTTGACTTTTCAAAGGGGCTTGCAAATCACTACATTCAGTATAAGACACTTCAATACCAACATCTTCACCAAACTAATAAGAATTTAATTTAAATTCCAACAAAATAAAGACACTACCTAATCTTTGAAAGGAACAATAGAACTTCCGAGTAAATGCTTGAGAGTTGTTGTTTAACAAGTTTGATCTTATCCAGTTTCAGAGGTAAGACAATTGTTGTAGTTGGAAGGTGCATTCCCTTTCGGGTGAATGCTACCTAATCATGATCTTTTGGCGGAATCAAACTGTTGAGAATATATTCATTTGATCTTAGCAACGTGACAAACATATTGATCCACGGGAACATGTTGTACTGTCAAAAAATCGAGAACATGTTCCTCACGTCGTCGTCTTTCTTTAATTCTAGCCGACTGAACGTTATTCTCCCATCGTCCAACATTGGGCGTTCATACCAAATATATTCCACCCTCCTTGTGTCTCCGGGGTTGAGTCCTTAGTTGATTTCATTAAGTTGATCATTGAGACCTTTTAACATGACATTAATATATCGAAACCGAACCTTGAACATCTGAGGATTTCCATCATTGAAGCGTATGCAAACACTGAATAAATTGGTCGTTGATTCAAACCTACCTACACCATAAAAAAATTAAACAATCAATGAAAAACTCATTCAAACATTTCATCAAACACTTGGAGTGCAAATTATACATAAACCTTAAAAGTCATTACAACAACATAAACATGCAAACATCTAAACAATTAAGCAATATAAGTCATTTACATGTAACATTGTATCATTTCTTGCAAAAAAATCAAAATTTAAACAAAATCCTAAAACTAAAAAAATCTAATTTACGAGAAAAAATCTAACATAAACATGCAAACATTTAAACAATTAATCAATATACGTCGTTTACATTTAACATTGTATTATTTCTTGTAAAAAAAATCAAAATTTAAACAAAACCCTAAAACTAAAAAAAATATAATTTAAGAGAAAAAAAATCTAACATATCAACATAAAAAGGTTAATGGTGGTTGATTATGAAAACTTCCTTGTTATTGGAGCGTTGTTTGATTTGAAGTTGAAGGAATTTTGGACTTGGGTGATTTGAGAGACATTTTTGAGATTTTAGATGGGAAATAAGGAATGAGATTCTGTCTGCCTTTAAAACAGAACGCAACGTGAGTTAAGTCACGCAACGTGAGTTAACCCACGCAAATTTAACACTAGCGTGAGTTAACTCACACAGGGGCATTTTGATCTTTTCAGTTAGGAGCGAGCAAAAATTGTTGGATAAAGAGTAAACTTCGTTTAAAATTGATCCGGCTACACAGGCCCACTGCAATGTATTTGAAGGCCTAAATCGAATTTTGAATTGAAACATTTTAAATAGATTGACAGAGAACATTAAAAATAATTTTAATATGGATATTCCTTACCGTCAACATTTGAACATTGAATGGAAGGTTAATACACAAAAAAACCTACCTTTAAGATCAAACTTGCAACATAAACTATAAGTCTCTATTAAACTACCAATTAAGCTTGGCGCAAATATGTTTAAAGAATTTGACTTCTAAAAATATATTTAAAGCAAAAAAGATTCGAGGGCCTAATATGAGACTTAAAAATTTTGAGGGCCTAAAGTGGCAGCTTCCTTAGACCGACTCTGCTACTACAACACGCAGATATTGCTCTTCTCCCATCTATTTTTGCTCATTCCCGTCAAAATAGTCAAGCGTGAAATAACTCATCCACGTGCATTTTCAACGCGAGTTAACTCACGCAGGTATACTTTTCAACGTTGAAGGAATTTTGGGTTTGGGTGATTTGAGAGAGATTTTTGAGATTTTAGATGAGAAATGAGGAAATGAAGTGTTTTGTCTTCTTTAAGACAGCACATAGCACCACTTAACTAGCGCAGCGCAAGTTAACTCATGCAGTGTTAGTTAAGTGGCGCAACGATTAACACTTGTGCTACTTAACTAGCGCAGGGGCATTTTGGGCATGGTTGCAGAGTGCGAGCGTTTTGCGCTGGGGGAAGAGCAATAATCAAAAGAAAAAACGTGTTGGAATATCAAACATATGGAGTGGATTGGTAGTATCCTAAACCCAATAGTTCAGCCCATGTTCAACTAACTGACTTGCATGCCGAAGAATTGGTCTTCTTCCATCTGTTTTTCTCATTCCCGTCCAACGAGTGAACTCGATGCTATAAGGCTGTCGTATAAGTAGAGCCCAAACAAAGCAAAGAATTGTTGAAGCTGCCGGGCATCTACGTAGGACCTGTTGCATACCGTCAACTCTTCCTAGGATTTGCGGCTCGCTCTGGGGAGTCCATGCCCAACATGCTCCTGCGCTAGTTAAGTAGCACAAGTGTTAATCGTTGCGCCACTTAACTAACACTACATGAGTTAACTTGCGCTGCGCTAGTTAAGTGGCGCTACGTGCTGTCTTAAAGAAGACAAAACACTTCATTTCCTCATTTCTCATCTAAAATCTCAAAAATCTCTCTCAAATCACCCAAACCCAAAATTCCTTCAAGTTCAAATCAAACAATACTCTAATAACAAGTAAGTCTTCATAATCAAACACCATTAAACTTTTATGTTTATATGTTAAATTTTTTCTCTTAAATTAGAAATTTTTTAGATTTAGGGTTTGTTTAAATTTTGGTTTTTTTAGCAAGAAATCATACAATGTGTACATGAAAATGACTTGTGTTGCTTAAATGTTTAGATGTTTGCATGTTTATGTTGTAGTTTTTTTTTAGATTTAGGGTTTGTTTAAATTTTGATTTTGCTTGAAAGAAATGATACAATGTTACATGTAAATGACTTATGTTGCTTAATTGTGGCTAGATGTTTGCATGTTAATGTTGTAATTTTGAGTTTTAAGGTTTATGTATAATTTGCACTCCAAGTGTTTGATGAAATGTTTGAATGAATTTTTCATTTATTGTTTTTAATTTCTTACTGTGTAGATTTGAAACAATGGCGGGGTGGATCGACGTTCATGCAAAATTCAACGGCGGAGAACCTCAGAGGTTGAAGGTTCGGTGCCTTGGTGTAACGTTAAGAGGTCTCAAGGGTCAACTTAATGAATTCAACCAAGGAGTCAACCCCAGAGACACAAGAAGGGTGAGATACGTTCGGTATAAACGTCCAATGCACGACGAGGGAAGAGTATCGTTCACTTGGGTGAAATTAACGAACGACGAAAACATGAAGAGCATGTTTTGGGAGCACATCATGTTCCAGTGGATCGATATGCGGGTAACGTTGCAAAGATCAACTGAAGATATAATCAACAGTCTGATTCCGACAAAAGATCGTGATTAGGCAGTGAAATGCACCTTCCAACTACAACAATTATCTTCCTCTGGATGGGATAATTCAAACTTGTTAAACGTCAGTTCCCAAGCATTCACCCGTAAGTGTTATTGTTTCATTCAAAAGATTAAATTCTTGTTAGTGTGGTTTATATGAAGGTATTGAAATGTCAAAGACTGGACCTCATTCTTTTGGCACTTGAATACCATCATCTAAACCAAACTAACAAGAATTTAATCTTTTGAATGAAACAATAGAACTTCCGGATGAATGCTTGAGAGCTGGTGTTTAGCTAGTTTGAATTTACCCCGTTCAGTGGTAAGATAATTGTTGTAGCTGGAAGGAACATTTCCGAATGCAATGTAATGTAATGACTCGTCTATATAATGCAATGTAACTTTTATTTGAATTTATTCAATACACAACTTTATTCAAATTCACGCTGAGTTTAATTAGGCATTTTTTCGATTTTTTGTAATACGGAACTTTATTTCAATTTATTCAATATGCAATTTTTATTCAAATTCACGTTGAATTTATTCTAATTCATTTAGTTACTTTATTCAATACGTTGTAACATAGGATATCTACCATAAATATAGTCAAAAAAACGTGAAAAACTTAACAAAAACGTGCAAAATTGTGTGTCCTTCAGCTCTGACCAATGACCAAAGTGCGTGAGTTAACTCGCGCACATGCTAGTGGTGCGTGACTTAACTCGCGCAGGAGCATTAATGTCTTTTCAGCTGGGTGTGAGCGTTTTGTGCAGGGCAAAGATGAGTAATCTTTTCTTTTTTCAATTAAATCTATCTTTATATCTTCACCCTACCCGTTAGTTTTAAAAAAATCATACTCCCGCTTCCATCCGTACTCCCCTAACAAAAGGTGGGGATGTGTATATGAAAACAAGGAAAATATTTGTTGCATACCCAAAGTCAAAATGACACCTTGAGAGAAAAAATAAAGAAAGGAAGTGATATAATAAATATAACATATTGATACTAATATGATAGGAAAAGAAAGATAGAAAGGAAATAAGGTGCTAAAAGACTAAAAATTTTAGGCACGTTCAAATATAAGAATTCATAAAACTATGGGACGTGAGATTAACGCATCCCTTGGTTTAAAATCATAAGAATTTAGAGGCATTCGAATATAAACTTTTTAGGCGAAAAGTATAGCTCCGTTATTTATTTTGGTGGTTGAAAGACTTATGTAACTTTAAACAGGAGTGATAACTAGGCAAAAAAAACCTAACACAAGAATGACACCGTAATATGTTTTCCTGTTGCTCAATACATCATTTATTTTTTATTTTTTTTTATTTCCAATTCTTCTTTCTCCTTCAACGTCGGACCATCACTCTCCTCTAAAAAAAATCATCTCTCTCACACCATGTCTTCACTCTCACAGGCCTCATCTCATCCATCCTTAACCGGCCACCGCCACCGGAAACGTGTTGGTTCTCTGCAACCTCTCTAACGTGTAGCTTCAACCACCACCTCATTGTCCTCTCTCTCTCTCTCTCTCTTTGTTGTAACCACCATGCTCCGACTGCTACAACAACACCGCAACTCCACCGTCCGCCATAAATTAGGACTTGTCCAGTAGGGGAGACGAAGGGCGATGGTGGCTCAATCGAGCTGTTTCGGCGACGAAGTACCTCACGACGGTGGATGGAACTCCGATTGATTCAGATCCGTTCGTTTCCATCATCTCAGATCCGGTTGTTACTTTGCTTCGGCCATATCACAGTGAAAGGAGGAAGGAGACAGAAAATGACAAAATTGCCCTTCTAATTAAAGTTAAAATGACAAGATTACCCATAGTGTTTGTATTGTGTCAAAAAATATGTGTTCATTTATCATTTCTGAACTTTAAATTTCGACTATAACTATAGGAGGTTTAATCCTTTTATTTGCATATCATTTGTAACTTAGTTTTTTTTTTCTCCCTTTCATGTATTTTCGATTTGCAAACTTTCTATGTTAACTTTGAATCACTTTTGATGTCTTCTTAAACACTCCTTGTGTTGGAAGTCTGTTTCAGTTTAGTAATATATTTCAATTTGAACCCCACTTGGGTTGACCTAGTGGTATTGGCTTAGGACTTGGGAGTGTGCTTCTTCTCAAAGTCTCAAGTTTGATTCTCTTTGGTGTCAATTTATGTGGATTTATTTTGCTTCTTCAAAAAAATATATTTCAATTTGAGTGATAATTATTGGTAATATAATTAGTATCTGGGATTGTGGCTAACCAAATATTCTGTTTTATTAGGGAAACCAAATATTCTTTTAAATAGACATAAACAAAGATGTTGAATGCATGTATGAAAATACGAGATATTCAAATATAATTGTAATCAGTCTTTTTTAATGTTATTTTGAGGTTAGTGCGAGAGCCAATTTTAGGAGAAGTTTTTGTTGATCTGACATACAGTTGTGTGGTTCATCTGATCTGCTTGCAACGATTTGGTGTTCTATAGGAGTATATCTTATTTAATGCAATTGATTGATAAAATTGAGTTTTCTTCGTGGTCCTTATTTAGTTGTGCGGTTTTGTTGTTGATTTTTTTTCCTGTAGTGTAGTGTATTGTACTTGTAGGTGTCTTCGGGGTTTTCTTTTGTTTGGTGATTTTTGTAAGGGTCTTGGGCAATGTTTCGCAAATCGAGTGTTAACACTCCGAGTTTATCGAGTTTACGTTTTTAGGTACCAAAATCGTGTTAACTCGGAGGTAAATAAAAAAAATTGGCCCTTTTTTTGTGCCCTTTTTTTCCAAAACTCAATCTCTTTTCTACAAGCCCAAAAACTTAAACGTTTACTGAATAGTTACCTTTACAATAACATGTTGTTCTTGAAATGAAACATTTTTTTTCTTTCTTCTCTGAGTTCTCAAACCATGAATATGGGAGCACATACCGGTGAGGGTTGTGATTCCGACGGTGGAAATTCAGATTTCGACGCCGGTAATTGCGACGCCGGTTAGGGTTACGGTGGTGATGTTTGTTGACCTTTTGAAGAAATTAATTAGTTTACATTTTAGATAGTTTTATTAACAACTTTAGGAACTTATGAAACTTGCTTTTTTGGATGGTTTTATGGATGACTTAAACTTAGAGACTTATGAAACTTATGATTGTGTGCGTTAATTTTTGTATTTTGATGCTAAGTTGAGCATAACATTTTATTATGGTAGTTTAGTATAATTTTCCTTTGTAATTAAGTCATATTTTGCATTATTGACTTATTTACAATATTATATTAGCTTATATATGTCATGCATATAATAAGTTTTATATAATTTTAATTTTAGATAAACTCGTACGAGTTCTCGAGTTGAGTTTACGAGTCGAGTTTACCTAAACAGTACGAATTTACGAGTCGAGTTTACCTAAGCAAAACGAGTTGAGATAAACTCTCGAGTTACAAAACCTTGGTCTTGGGATTCTTTTTCTCCACCTTTCTTTTTGCTGGTGGGTTCCTGAGGTGCCTTTGGTGCTATAGCACCTTGTATATTTTCGGATTTCGTATATATTAAATTATATTTGGACATAAAAAAATTGTGACTAAAGAATTATTTTTTTTGAAAGATGTGACTAAAGAATTATTGAAAGGTCAAAGTTATAAACTCCCCATCCTTCTACCCTATTTTATCCAAAGCCTGCCAATTTATTATATTATTAGGTTTTGTTAAGAGTGTCTCTGATTCTGATGTACTCTTTAAACATTCTAATTTAATAAATTATCTATTAAAAATATTAATTGTTTCAATTTCCAATACATTAAATACAATCATAGTTTTAAAACTCGGACCGGTAATCGACTCGGTAAGGGTATTAAATCACTGAGTCAATGGTCGAACCATTGGGTCACTGGTCGAACCGCATGAAAGAATCGAATTAAATCAGTTGACTCGATTGTGTCACTCGGTCTTTATAATGAAAATCTTGTATTACATTATATGATTCTACTCTCTTAAAAAAAGTATTACACTTATAAAAAGTCAAAAAAATTAACCTAATTTCACAATTTTATTTTTCAAATTTAATCCATTGACTATGATACAATACAATCAAATACAAAAAATAATTTTAAGCAGAAAACTGGTTTTCATAAAAACAAATTACGCTATTTTTATTCTTGACAAAATAAATATGCTATTAATTACAACAATATTTACAAGCAAGTGTATTTTTTTGTGTTAAAAATATTTGGATATAATTTAAAATATAATTCAGCTAAAATTATGAAAAAAGATAATTGAAACATTAAATTATAAGTTGTAGTGAACTTTTGCAATTGAAATTAATATAAAAAATAAAAAGTAAATTAATACCAATAATGAGTGCATGGTGTATTGGTATTTCATTGTACATTTACAGTTCCTGTTTGCTGGTTTGATTCCCTGCCTAGGCAAGTTGGATTTTTTTTTAAAAAATATAACAGACCCTTATTTCTTGCAAACAAAAAAAAAACGGTCAAGTGTGTTAACCCGGCCGGTTCGAGAAAACCACCGAGTCACCGGTTTATTTCAGTTTTGACCGAGTTGCACCGGTTCGTAACGAGTCAATAGCATAACTGATCCAATAAGTGAACCGAACCGGCTTACCCACCGATTCACGGTCGGACCGGTTCGACCAGCCGGTTCTGTCTGAGTTTTAAAACTATGAATACAATAATTCTTATAAAAATTTACTATGTAAAGGTCTTAACATTTTCCTATATTATTTTATAGCCTATGTTTTGATAACATGTCATAAAATATTATAATCAAACTACGATAAAATGTCATAAAATATCCAGTTTATTATTGCACTATCAGATATAAAATACAATCAATAGTTTTTATAAATTTTTTATTAAAGTTAATTTGATTTTGATTATTTTTTTTAATAATGTAACATAATAAACTTATTTTTTTTAATGATACGAACAATATAACAAATATAACATCTTTCATAAAATATAATATAAATTCATAACTTTTCAATTACATCAACAAAATAATGTTTTTATAATCAAATTTACCGAAAGATGTAATTAGAAAGAGAAAAATTCAATCTAAAATAACCTACTTTTGCATAGATAATGTGATAAAAAAAAAATGTTTTAAGCTGGCAAAAAACAGCAACAATGATCATCATGAACTTAGCTCAGTTCATAGGAACATTGCATAAATATATAGAGTTCAAACTCCGACCACCACAAAAGAAAAGCAACAACAATGATAAATGTAATTAGTAAAAAGTGGATGAATAATACATAGCAATTCATCTAATGGCTCACCTCCTTCCAAATAATTATTTGATGCTTCGTCGGGATTTCCTATGATTAGTAAAATATATTATAATATGAAGTGTTTCAAAGTTTGGATTTATCATTGCTTCTATTTAAATTTGTTGAGAATTGATTTTTGAAAAGACACGGTCACCGGTTAGAGGCGAGTGAATCGCCAGAGTGGGTCTACACTCTATAGTGGTTGATGTCACGTTACATTACAACACTTGCTAACAAATAAATAAAAAGAGTAATAGTCACTTTGATCACTTAATACGTAATGAATAGTTATAATAATTATTTAATGTATAAATTTTTAAAAATAGTCTTTGATTATGCAATTTGTTAGATAATATAGTTTTTGATGTTAAAATGTTTTATTAATATTGTCATATTGGTACTTCAATATACTTACTTATTATCATGTTAGTCTTTATAGTCTTATAAGTACTTACTTATTGTCATTTTAGTTCTTATGTGAAAAGAGTTATTGTGAGCATTGAGAGGTTATTTTAGCACCAGAGACTATTTTGTCTAACAGAGTGCACAATCAGAAACTATTTTGAAATTTTGATACATTCAGGGACTATTGTGATTTGTGACTAGTCATTACACATTCAAATGCTAAACTGGCTATTATCCCTAAATAAAATAAGAGAAATGTTAAAGAGTGTCTTTAAGACATTGATTAAGAAGATTAAATATTGTTTCTTTAAAAGTTAAAATATTGTTGAATTCAATGCAAACCTAGAAGTATTTTTGTTTTCCACAATAATAAAAGCGCTTCTTTGCTATGCAAATCAATACCTTAATGGTGAGGTAAATTAATACTTTGTCCCATGTTAAGTAACATAGTTGACTCTGTCACGTATATTAATGCATATTTTTTATTTTTTATTTCTTTAATTATCAATTAGAAAAAAGGCTTAATAGCAATTTTAGCCCTCTAACTTTCCCAAAGTTGCGATTTTGGCCCCCTAAGGGAAAAAAACTACAAAACCGCCTCATAAGTTTTGCACATGTGGCAGTTTTGGCCCCCAAGGCCAATTTTGACTCGGTCTACGCTGACGTGGCACCCTAAATGAGGTGACACGTGTTATTTTTGAAATTCTAGCGCACTTGTTTTAGTATGCTCTGTACGATGTTTTAACGTTTGCAATGTTCAGTTCAATGTTCCAACATCACGCGATAAACAGAAATAAAAAACAAGAAAATAAATGACAAGAAAGTAAAGAACACAGTGAGTTTGTTGACCCAGTTCGGTGACAAACACACCGAATCTGGGAGCTACCAAGCCAGGAAGGAAATCCATTAGTGTAGTCCTTATTCTATAGCTCTCAGTAAACTCCTCGTTTACACTAAAGACCTAGGATCTACCCGTATAGACTTCAACCTAGGAACTCATAGATCTGAGATCCCATCTCACCATCCTAATGGTCAATCACAACCCTTGTGACCTATCAGACCTAAACAGACTCAAAGTAAAAGTTACCTTCAAACACAAACAACTAACACCTTGTTTCACAACTTCGGTGTAGTACACAAGAGTATCAAACTCACACAAACAGTCCTAAACAAGTATCACAGACGATACAAGCAAGGCTCACAAAAGGTTCTTGACTTGCATCACAAACGATACAAGAATAGAGCACATAAAGACTCAAACCCTAAAAATCTAAACTTTTTAGTATGACGGCTTGAATGATCAATTAGGTCTTGAAGTCTTCCTTATATACTGAAGCAGTTTGGGCTAAATACTTAGTTGGGCTTCAGCACAAAGCATATCGGTTCAGCTAATCTACAAAACAAGAATCAGAAACAAATATGGAAAGTGTTCAAATGTCAGAACATCTTTAGGAACGATTAAACCAATAACAAATATTTCCTAAAATATAAAAACTACTTTAGAAATATTCCACAGCTGATTCTTCAAAGATATGCGCGTTGCTTGGTCAATAAGATAAGAAAATATTATTTCCTTAAACAATAAAGGGCGCGCGTACAAGTAGGCATGAACCCAGGCACACTAAACCGTGCCAGGATGTTGGAACATCGTATCCAACATCTTACAGAGATGCCTAAACACATGTTGGAACATTGGTTCCAACTTACACATCAAGGATATTTGTTTTAGCAACAATGCAGCCAATACAAATACCCAACAATATTTTTTTTTTTTGGCCTTGGGGGGCCAAAACTGCTACAGTTGCAAAACTTAGGGGGCAGTTTTGTAATTTTCTTTTCTTAGGGGGTCAAAATTGCAAAGATTTAGAAACTAGAAACTATAGCTCTCCTTGAAAAGAAAAAAAAAAGTTAAAACTATGTAAGGAAATGAGTACAAATGATTTAAGATGTTTTAAAGGATGAAGCAAATGCTTATTTATAGGCCAAGGGTCGAGCTTCAGTGGCATATAAGGCTTCATTGCAAATCAATGCATCAAACCCTTCAAATCATGCAAAGTGTAACCAATGTTTTCTTAAAATTCACAAGCACTACGATTGTGTTGAACAACACTGGTTCCTATGAGGTGCTTGATTGTCATCTTTTATCAAATTTTCATCTTCAAGCTTTTGGCTATGGACAAAGGGCTTTTGAACCTTTTTTTTTGCATTGATTTGGTCTTCAACTTCCATCGATCAATAATTCATCAATAAAACTTGATCAAATGCATTAATTTCCTTCACATTCTTCCTATTATCTTGGTCATAAGTTAAGAAAGGGAAAACAAACAAAATTTAGTAAAATGCAAATAAAAATGTTTGAAAATACTAAATTATCGAACTAAATAAGGCCATAAAAGAGGTCATTTATTGGTTACGTCAAAAGGGGTCGTGATGAAGAAAAGGGGCGCTCAAGCGAGGCGAGGTAGGCTAAAGATAAGGGTCTGGAACCAAACAGAAACCCCCCTGAGGAGCACACCTTCAACACCATTTCGGGAGGTTTCTCAGATGGAGGAGAATCAAGCTCATCTCAAAAAATGTATGTTAGGCAAGTTATACTAATTGATAATAATAATCTAGACAGAGCCCCTAGGAGCGAATCAGAGTTTGCATTCTCCAATAAAGACCAAATGGGTATCATTCCCCATGCGGACGCACCCATGGTCACCAGGGTACATATGTTTACCTGGAGCGTAAAGAGAGTACTGATAGACCCAGGAAGTTCAGCGAATCTACTATACTACGACACATTCGAGAAATTGGGCTTAAACCTGAAACATGTGCAGCTCTTCAAGGGCTCCATAGTGGGATTTCTTCACACTCATCACATCCTCTAAGTACTTCTCCTCCATTCCTCTAGCAACACCACCGAGCGAGGACAAGCAGTGCTGACATCCGTAAATAAACCTGAATGGTCCTCTTTCCTCGCAGCCTCAAAATCCTCTGGCAGGATGAAATGTTCTCTAAAATTTTTGGCATGGTCATAATTCATAATAGTGACGGCCGCCTCGGGACAATCCTTAGCCTCACGAACCCGAAAATATTTCTCCTTCTAGTTTTTTGTAGTAGGAAGCATACGTTAGGAACAAACTCTTGTTAGGATGCGCACTGATAGACACCTAAGAATGCCTATCAACCCCACTTAGTTCCATAAAAATAAAAGAAGATGCCCACAGAAGATTAGAACCCTAGAACTTCACACAAGATCTCAAACCCTTGAATGAGCGCTCAATTGTTGGGTTGAAGTTGCGAAGGAGCAAGGGTGAGCTCTTTCAAAACATCCACCTCGAATGGATTAAAAGGAAACATTACCCCAAAATCTTCAAAAACGGTTGAATACATGTGAAAGATCTCATCATTAACCCCACAATGGAGCAGTATGGAAACCTTTTCGCCCGGTCTGCACAACTCCAAGATGACGTCCTCTTCCCTCCCCGTAAACAATATATTTATCTTACTCTTAAAATAGTTGATGTGCTTCACGTCTCTGTAAAGTGAATCCATGTGAACGACATCCTCCGCTAAAGTTTCCACATCTGATTCATTGGAAGACACAAAGTAACAAATTATCCTCCTACGCGGGAGTGGGGAACAATAAAGGAAACATACAATCTTCATTGGAGGAGTCGTCACTACTATTATCAGAAGCACTCGAAAGCTCACCCAACAAAGAATGTCAATAATACCCTTGCTCAAACATAACCCAATTGATAGTTCCTTCGAGACGCTTAGCATTATTTGTGCTTGCATTCGACAATGTGAATTATTTCTCAAAAGAAACTAGACTAACTACCCTCCCTGATTCATCACACTCTCGAATCAAAACCATTCTCTACAAAAAAATAGGCCGAAGAAAGGATAGGAGAAATGAGGGATACCTGAAGAAGAAGAAGAAGACGAAGGAATCTTGAGGACAAATAATGCACTAGTGAGAGGTAATGCAACATGAAGATTCGAAAAAAGGAAATCTAGTGGAAGACAAAGGAAAAGAAAGGTTCGAAATGCAGCAAGGGATGTTTAAAAAAGGACAAATATTCGGATTTTGGGGGGATATATGTGTTTCTCCCTATCGTGAGTAACTTAGGGAGTAAGTCACATATTAAGAGGCTCAAAAAGGCTATAAATAACCCCCTTGGAATCTTTCTCAAGGGATGAACTAATCATATATTAAATCATAGTTTCAATTTTGTACTCGCTACAAGTACAAAAAATAAATGGGACGATTTCATTTTTTGAGAGATATAGAAAAAATGGTTCTTATATTGCCTTAGATCATGCTAATGAAATTATTATTGAATATTGACGTAATATATCTTCAACAACGAATAAATCGAAGAAAAAAAGACAATTTGATGAGTTTTTTATTAGGATTTGAATACCCCCATCAATTTGATGTTATTGATTAGAAAATGTCTCGTTTTATGCTGTTGATTGCGTTTATAATTTTTTTTATGTTATTTATAATTTAAATGAAATATGGTATTTGTTTTTGTGTTTTTGGTCTTCATTTTATTGGATTCGACTCCTCCCTCTAAAACTAGAAACTCAAATTAGCGTGTAAAATGGTCAACATCAATCATTAATTAACAAATTATAGATAGATATTGTAGGTGCACAATAACAATCATTGATTCTTGTAAAAAAAAAATAACAATCATTGATTTTCTTAGTTTACACTTTACCCACTTAAAAGGATCTTTGCCCCATTTTATTAGTGCCCAATTTTTAAGATTAGAACAAGATCTCCAAACCGTTTAAGATGACTCTGCATCTAGTATATGCATTTTTGGTCAAATGCATAATGTTGTTCTTTAAGTTTAACTTTTGTATCTGATTAGTCATTTTAGACTTTTTAGTTTGAAATTGATCTTTTATACTAGTAACAATGAACAAGTTAATTTTTTTAAAAAAAATAATATCTCATTTTCCATCAAGTAAGTACTTTTTAACAAAGTCACTGCCAAAAACTTTGTTAAAAAGTACTTACTTGATCATTTAGCATTAAAGTGGAAGGCCCAAAAATGTTTATGACACACATAAATGAATACTTACATACATTTTTATTTTGGGTACAACATACATTTTCTTTTAATTGTTCCCCAAATCAATCATAATATTACAAATTAGTATTTCATCAACAACATCATAAATCAAATAACTGATTGATTTTGTTTCAAACTATGATTGATAAATACAAGTATTTTATGACTTAAATGATTTGATTAAAATTTTACAAACATTAATAAACAATTTATAACTAAAAATAATAATATGACACAATCAGGAAAATAATAGATCGCAGAACCTTCAAATTGAGTAGGATTAGTTTAGGCAGCAAAACCTACCCAAGTACTGTGCAAATGAGTGTGCACTAAATTTGTTACATCAATCGTACAAATTGACATGAAAGATTTTTTTTTTTGAAAGGAAAATTGACATGAAAGATTGTAAGTATTGAGTTATTCTGATAATGATATGGAGGCACTGTCTAAATTCTAATATTGATGTTATTGTTTTTTTCTTGCCGACATCCAAAAAGTCGTGATTGAGAGGAGCATGTAGATATGGTTTGAAATAAAACTTTCCTTATTTGGAGGCTAACCAACACTACAACACTACATGGATGGAGGCTACCAACACTACATGGAAAATACCTTTTATACAGTGTTTTTAAAAATGGGTCTTACTTTCCTTAAAAAAAAGGGTGCTGGATGATTATTATTATTATTATTATTATTATTATAATAAAAAGGATGCTTGATTAGTAGGCCACTCAGAGGTGGATATAGTCATTTGGTATATGCGGGGTTACAATTTTAAAGAACAATAATGCAAACTATATTAAAAATAAGAAATAGCATTGTTTGATACAATGCATTACAATATAAATCTTTTCATATTCATTTGTTGAAAATGAGCTAAAATGATACCATTGTTAATTGTTAAAAGAACTTATCTTTCGATATAAGTTACAAGACGATCATTTAGCCTTTAATCACCCATTTTGTTACATAGTTGACTCTTCACAACTTTTATACCTGGAAAAACACGTTCAACACTTGTAGTTGCTACCGACAAGATTAAAACCAACTTCAAAATCTTAATATCTTCCCATTCTAACTAATTAACATTCTAGTTTTATGTAGTTAATACATTTCAAAATTCCAACTAACAAAAAAACTAACATTTCCAAAATTCCAATTTCAATTCTAACTAACAAAAAAAAGTGTTCATAACAAAATTGTAATTCTAATCTAAATAAATACAACTTGTTCATGACAAACAAAAGTCCAATTCCAAATCCAATCATAACAAAATTTCAATTTCCAATTCTGAAACCCCAAACCTAAAACAAGCAATTGGAGAAGGAAGGAAAAATTGAAAAATCAATTGGCTTATCTTAAAGTGAGTTAGACCGTGAGAATTGAGAGAAAAATAACAAGAGATAGAGAATCATTTCTTCTCACACAAGAGTTGTTGGGTTGACAGTGATAATTGTTGTTGAGACTAGCAGAGAGAGAGCCGTCGAGACTGAGAGAGGGTCATAATTGTTGTGGCAAAGGATATGGAGGAGAGAGAGAGAGAGAGAGAGAGAGAGAGAGAGAGAGAGAGAGTAAAGAAGGAGGATAGGGAGGGAGAGATAGTGACTCTCGCGAGGGAACATGAAGGGAAAGAGTTCTGAAAGGTTGTTGACTTATTGTTTTTATTCTTAACATATTGTGTTTTATTTCTAATTTAAAAAAGGAAAATTGGATGTGTGGCTTTAACCACACATAAGCTTTGAGTGGGCGTGCCCCTGAGACCACTGAGTCGAGCTATATGAATAAACCTAACCAAATCTATAATTGTTTTTATAGGTCTCTCTCTAAACACAACGATATTCAATCATCTAAATTCTAAATTGATAAAATATCATTCAATCTCGCTAAAAACATATAGAATGAGTATCTAAACAAACTCACTAAATCTATTATTATCTCTTTATAACAAGGGTGTTGGGTTACTATGCTACTGTTTATTAGTTGGGATATATGACTAAAACTAAGCACTGACTATATCTATAATTTTCTTAGAGGTATATATTTTTTTTACAAAAGCAATTATATTTATTTATTCAAATTGATAAAGTATATCATTCAACATCATTAAAAATGTAAATCATTAATTCGCGAACAAACTCATAACATCCAAGTTCATAACATACAATGGTAAAATACCTATAAATATGATAAAATTAAAGTTGCTAGAATACTTATGTCTTAAGATCTGCAACATTGACTTCTAAATCATTAATTGAATAACTGATCTTTCAATATGAATCAAATTAACATTGCAACAAGACCGAAAATCAAACAACGCCGCACTCGTTAATCTTTCCCTTAATAATAAGAGGAAAATGCTAATAAGTTCTATCATGACAGTTGTTAAGAAATTTAAAATAACTGTTAAAAAAAGAATTTTTAAATACAAATTATATCTTAGAAAATTCAATTTGTGATGCTTTGAATACAAACTTTCAATTGAACTTCTTATTAATAATAATATCATCTTGTTAACATGAATACTTTTTAAGGATTTTAAGTTAGGAAAATATTTCCTCTAAAAAAAAAGTTAGGAAAATATTTATTAAAAATATGAAATAGTTCAATTTTCAATGTTTTAAATATATAAATATTTATAAAAAATGACTATCATTGTTGTTAAAGAGTGAAATTTAAGACTTTCAGTAAGACATTTGTTAAGAATTTTAAAATACATGCTAAAAAAAATCTTCAATAGAAATTTTATCTTAGAAATTGGTATATTCAACATATTGAAACTTTAGAAAGCAATTGTTTCTACATAAAACTTTTGAATCATGTCCTTTTTTTTAAATCCTTAATAAATGTTCTTAAAATTTTATATGGCACAAATATGTTTCTCAAAAGGTTTCTATATTTGCATAGAGACTACTTCGTGACTGATTATCAACAAAAGCAAACTTGGTGTCTCATGATATTATCCCTCCAGATGTTCACTATTGTGTGTCCAGTTGTGGAGGTGTTGAACCAGCGCATCACCTTTTTCTTTCATGCAGCTGATAAGTGCTCAAAAGTAACATATTTTATGTGTTAATCTAGGCATTTTAGTGACTTGTTCTGCAAGTTATCTAAGGAAAAGCTACCATTTGAGTGTATTTATACCATTTATGCTTAAATATCTG
>Ga0228711_1003074_pt1 | contig 25898 bp, 8 predicted proteins | sample MedpolnodulmetaG_2_FD_177996 | JGI IMG/M metagenome (GOLD analysis project Ga0228711, IMG submission 177996) | Root nodule microbial communities from Medicago polymorpha collected in Santa Monica, California, United States - brown nodules | ecosystem: Host-associated > Plants > Roots > Nodule... | reverse complement strand
TAGAAGGTAATTTGATTAGTGGGTCTATTCCTTTGAGTTTTGAAGGTTTGAGGAAATTGAGGGTTTTGAATTTAGGGTTTAATAAGATTGTTGGAATGGTGCCTAGTGTTTTAGGTGATATTGATAGCTTGGAGGTTCTGAATTTGGCTGCAAATGGTTTGAATGGTTCTGTTCCTGGTTTTGTTGGGAAGTTTAGAGGGGTGTATTTGTCTTTTAATCAGTTTAGCGGTGTTATTCCGGAGGAGATTGGTGAGAATTGTGGGAAGCTTGAGCATTTGGATTTGTCTGGTAATTTGTTGGTTCAAAAGATTCCGAAGAGTTTGGGGAATTGTGGTGGGTTGGAGACGCTTTTGTTGTATTCAAATCTGTTGGAAGAGGATATTCCTTCTGAATTTGGGAAGCTTAAGAGTCTTGAGGTGTTGGATGTTTCGAGGAATACGCTTAGTGGTCGTATTCCTCGCGAGCTTGGGAATTGTACGGAGCTTTCTGTTGTTGTGCTTTCCAATCTTTTTGATCCGGTTGGGGATGTTGAGTTTGTTTCTTTGAATGATGAATTGAATTATTTTGAAGGTTCAATGCCTGAAGAAGTTGTGTCACTTCCTAAGCTTAGGATTTTGTGGGCTCCCATGGTGAATTTGGAGGGAGGTTTTCCTACGAGTTGGGGTGCTTGTGGTAACTTGGAGATGGTTAATTTGGCTCAGAATTTCTTCACTGGAGTGTTCCCGAACCAGCTCGGTTTATGTAAGAAGTTGCATTTTCTTGATCTGAGCTCAAACAATCTTACTGGGGAGCTTTCTGAGGAACTTCATGTTCCATGTATGACTGTGTTTGATGTTAGCGTGAATATGTTGTCTGGTTCGGTTCCTGTTTTTTCCTACAATGGTTGCTCTCCGTTTCCTTTATGGAATGGTAATCCATTTGAATCTCTCAATGTTACGTCTCCTTATGCATCATATTTTTCATCAAAAGTTCGTGAGAGATCACTTTTCACATCGTTAGGGGGAGTTGGCATTTCAGTCTTTCACAACTTTGGGCAAAACAACTTCACCGGCATTCAGTCGTTGCCAATAGCACGAGACAGGATGCAAGAAAAGAGTGGCTACACACTTCTTGTCGGAGAGAACAAACTCACGGGACTATTTCCTACACATTTACTTGAGAAATGTGATGGATTAGATGCATTGCTTTTGAATGTCAGTTATAATAGGTTTTCTGGTGAGTTTCCTTCTAATATTAGTAAAATGTGCAGATCACTGAATTTTTTGGATGCATCTGGAAATCAAATTTCAGGACCCATTCCACCTGCTTTAGGGGATTCAACCTCTCTAGTTTCCCTGAACCTCAGTAGGAACCTATTGCTAGGTCAAATTCCCTCCAGCCTCGGACAGATGAAGGATCTGAAGTTTCTATCTTTGGCTGGTAATAAATTGAGTGGCTCAATTCCTTCCAATCTGGGTCAGTTGTATTCTTTACAAGTCTTGGACCTTTCAACAAACTCTCTTACCGGTGAGATTCCTAAGTTTATTGAGAACATGAGAAATCTGACCGTTGTTCTGCTGAATAACAACAACCTTTCTGGACACATTCCAGCTGGTTTAGCAAATGTAACTACACTCTCTGTATTCAATGTGTCTTTCAATAACTTATCTGGATTCTTGCCATCAAATAGTAGCTTGATCAAATGCAGCAGTGCTGTTGGGAATCCATTTCTAAGCTCCTGCCGTGGCGTTTCTCTGACTGTGCCATCGGCAAATCAACAAGGGCAATTGGATGACAATTCTTCCATGACTGCAGAAGATAATGAAAAAAATAGTGATAATGGTTTCAGCGCTATTGAGATAGCATCTATAGCTTCTGCTTCGGCCATTGTCTCTGTTCTTATAGCCCTCATTGTTCTGTTCTTCTTCACGCGAAGGTGGAAGCCAAATTCCAGGGTTGGCGGTTCTACCAAAAGAGAAGTTACAGTGTTTACTGATATCGGTGTCCCTTTGACATTTGAAAATGTTGTCCAAGCCACAGGAAATTTCAATGCAAGCAACTGTATTGGGAGTGGAGGATTCGGAGCAACTTATAAGGCAGAGATATCGCAAGGAATCTTGGTGGCAGTGAAACGTCTTTCAGTTGGACGTTTCCAAGGTGTTCAACAGTTCCATGCAGAGATTAAGACCCTTGGAAGGCTTCATCATCCAAACCTCGTCACTCTGATTGGTTACCATGCTTGTGAGACAGAGATGTTTCTCATATACAATTATCTTCCGGGTGGTAATCTTGAAAAGTTCATCCAGGAGAGATCCACAAGGGCCGTGGATTGGAAAGTTCTTCACAAGATTGCATTGGACATAGCGCGTGCACTTTCCTATCTGCATGATCAATGTGTGCCCCGTGTTCTTCATCGCGATGTCAAGCCTAGCAATATCTTGTTGGATGACGATTTGAATGCTTATCTATCCGACTTTGGACTGGCCAGACTTCTAGGAACTTCGGAGACACATGCTACAACCGGTGTGGCAGGAACATTCGGTTATGTTGCTCCTGAATACGCCATGACGTGCCGTGTTTCCGATAAGGCTGATGTGTATAGTTATGGTGTGGTGCTTCTTGAGTTACTCTCAGATAAGAAGGCATTGGACCCTTCATTTTCTTCTTACGGAAATGGTTTCAATATAGTAGCATGGGGATGCATGCTCCTGAGGGAAGGAAGGGCAAAGGAGTTCTTCGCGGCAGGGTTATGGGATGTTGGACCAGAACATGATTTGGTAGAGGTTTTACATTTAGCTGTTGTTTGTACTGTTGACTCACTATCAACAAGACCTACAATGAAACAGGTTGTGAAAAGACTAAAACAACTTCAACCTCCACCATGCTAGCCCCTTGTGTGGCTGTGCTCTTTTGAAATCATTGTTAATTGGTAGCAATATTTTTCTTCCACTTTTTAATTTGTAACTTTGTAATTTGTGATTTATTAGATTTTGGTCCTTTATGGACTTGTATTAGGTAGAGTGTCCCAATTTGTACGTAATCATCCCCTTGTAAATTTTGATATAGTTGTATCCCCAATTTTCAACGCAATTTTCTTGATTAGTTTAGGGGACTTGGCGATGGTTCTGCAGAAGAATGTAGATGTTTGATTTCCACGCCATAGGCATCTTTTTCATCTCTCTGTTGTTCAATAAAATTATAGAACAGATTCAGTTTCTTGAAAATGTGTGTGGTTCAGATATGGTATTATACCATGAGTATATCTTTTATACATTATTATCACTCAAGCTGTCTTTTTAAATATTACTATATTTGTTCTTAAAGTACAAGACATTTAAGAAAGGGAACCCTAATGGCTAATAAGGTCCCAATCTTAATATGGTCCCTAATGTTCGAAATTGTGCAGCCCTCTTTTCTTGTTTTTTTATCAATAGGTGTGACTTGAAAAGGTTGAGATGTCGGAGTTGGTGTTATGAAGGCAGGGTAAGTCGGTGGGCGAAGTCATCGCCTCATCAAGCTATGTGTAATGCTTTCTGAGGGCACCAACGTCATCGACCTTGGAGGTCATGGAGCACACCAAAGTCATCCTCATAAGTGGTTTTGGAGTACTCGTATATGGTTGTTTCATTCAAGAAAAAATTGATACACAAATTTCATGAGAATTTTCGTTGTTGGAGGGGACCGGGGCCTGGGGAAGTTTTGTCTTAGTTCATGATTTGATAGGGTTGTAGAATAATCACTTGATGCCTAGGTTATGTACCACTATTCCTGACGCATATGCTTGAATGTTTAATAAATTGGGTGACAATTTTGTAGCTGATGGTAAATTCTATATCATATACCACTCTAATAAATTTCAATGGTAAGTCCAAAAATAACTGGTTATATTGATGCTGCAATTTTTATGTGAATAGTTTTCTTGAGCAATTGTTTCAAAACCGTTTTAATTAAGCCGCAAATTTATTCAGATTCATAAAATTGTGATCATACTGTGACTATTCTGTAAAAATAACCAATGTAGGTATTTAAATTTTGGTATATGCAATTCGTGTTTATGCTGTCTACACTAAGATACAAACTGACTTGCAGATACTAAACATTGGCATCAGGAACTGAACATTCTTAAGGGAAAAGTAAAGTTGTGATAACAATTAAGAGAGATATAGGGAAAAATGATGTTTTAGGGGTTAGAGAGAAATTTTGTAGGATAGGATCCAAATCCACCTAATGTTGTATGGAAAAAATAAAAGTAGTAATAGAAAAATCACAATGGTGGAAATTGGTGAAAATCATCACATGTTATGATCTTATTGTCATGTCTAGTGAACAATTCTAAATATCTTACTTACATCTCCGAGGCCTCAATATAGTTACAGAAACTAATATGTTAATATGGAATTGGCGTTAAATGTTAGAAGCACATTTGGGATTAATGGAGCTCTTCTTTGGTCTTCATCAGCAACTATGTTTGGCTTGGTATACAATATTCCATTGAATTATTGAAGATGGTATAATTGATTTTAATGGTAAGAAATTTCATCTGTTCCTTTTCAAATGATCCAATTTTTTAGATTGTTAGATTTTTTCATTTATCATTATCTAAGTTTAAATCAATATTAACTATTGTTTTGTTATATAGATAGAAATAGGTGTAATTAGATAATAAGGGCCCATTTGAATTAGCTTATTTTAGAGCTTATACAAAACAACTTGTGCAAATAAATAAGCTTTTATGTATTATTTATAAGTTTGTTTAAGGTATTTTATGAAAAAACAAGTTATAAAGATACAATTTTCGTTGGTGAGAAATGATAAATTTAAATAAAAACTTATTCATTTACGCAAGCTATTTTTCATAAGCTCAAAATAAGTTGAATTCAAATGGGGCCTAAATAGCTTTTAATTATAGAGAAAAAGATAAATAATTTAAAGAAAAGTAACAAAACTTATCAAAAAAAATTACACTTCCCTTCTCTAAAAGAAGTATGAATTACACTCATCTCCCCTCTTAAGTTAAAATATACATTCTCTTCCCTTGAAAAATAAAACTGAGTAAATTACACTCCCCTCCCCTAAAAAGGCTTGAATTGCACTCCCGTCCTCTCTTAAGTTAAAATATACACTCCTCTCCCTTGAAAAATAGAACTTATACTCTCATATCCCATGAGATACTTTCTTTGGAGTGTGTTCGATTTTTTGTTGTTAAATTACTAGAAATAAAAAAAAAAACTTATTAAGGGAGGTAATTGTATATTTTAACATAAGAGGGGTGGGGGAATGTAATTCAAGCTTCTTTTAGGGATGGGAAGAAATACTTTCTAATATGTTTTGCATAAGAGCGGAGGGGGAGTGTATATTTTAACATAAAAGAGAAGGAGAGTGTAATTCAAACATTTTAAAGGGAGATAAGAACAATTTATTTTATTTAGTCACAGCCGAAATCGAGCAAGACATAAGAAGTGGAGAAGACTTTACGGGTAGATTTTGATGGAAATGTGATGATAATTCATATTGGCGTAGGGGTAATAAAACCTCTCCAACCGCATTTAAACATCACCACATAAAATCTTAAGACATAATTGATCTTAAATGATGGAAAGAATTATATGGGAAAGGGATGTTCTGATACCTATAAGGTTCATTCATGGGACTTTGATCAAGAACCGGAGGAGGTTTCGATTCCACATAAGGAACTTATTGGTGATACTGTTTTGTTCATCTGTTGGTAATACTATTTCGTTCATCTCTACTGTAATACATTGGAGTTGTTGCAGTAATCGGAGCAGTATGTGGGTGCCAAGAGTACGAAAACATGAATAAAGTTTTGGTGTCTACACCAGTTTTGGTGTCTACATCAAATTAGTCTTTTAAGTCTTTTTTTTATGTAAATTGATCTTGCAAGGTTTTGTATGATGTGTGTGGGCCAAGAGGTCAAAAAGTCAACTTTATTAGTACCGGTATGATCGCACAGCTTAACTGCGGAGTTCTGATAGAATCCGATGCATTAGTGCTAGTATGATCGCACCTAGTAACAATATTTGTTTTGTTGTGTTTACTTTATAGCATTGATATTTAATATTAGCCACAAATCCTCCAATTAAGTGAAGATACATAAATATTGGTTATGTATTGTATCTCATGTTTTTACTCTTTGAGGTTGAGATATGTCATGGTTTCCGTGCGCCATGCACAGGGTAATTTTTATTTTTATATTGTTTATTTTATAGTATTATATAGTATATTTTTTGATAATATAATAATGAAGGCTACAATAATTCCTATAGTCCATGTATTTATATATAATATTTATTGTTAAAAAAAAAAAAAACTTCAGTTATCAAATTGTTTAGTTTAATTGGGAAGTTTAGGTGTGGCTCTCTTTGCTTTTTTAAAGTAAAATATTTTTAAGGGTATCTGGTGGTGGCCTTAAACATGCTAGGGATGGGTGACCGGTCAGGGCTCCATTCATTAAAGGCATCAAATATTTTTAATAATGTATATATATAGTGTAAATATTTAAATGTGCATTAATTGTTTTTAATAATATATATCAAATCATTAGGAGGTTATAACTTATTTGCTCGTTTGTTTGTAAGAGTGTCTCTTATTTTACGCATTTGTGAAAAAGAAAAAAAATTAGAAAACAAATAAATTATTATCTTTGTTGATATTTCTCGTCCAATTTCAAAGTGATAAATGATGTAACTTAATTTTTTTCATTAAAATAATAGAATGTTACTAAATATTATATGATTCTAGAAAACTGATTCACTTATTTGACAGAAAATAGAAACATAATACATAAATATAATAAGGGTTAAAGTTGAGAATCTCTTTGTATTTCTAACATTTATAATATTTATTCTCACATGACATGCATGATTCAAAGAACTTATTTAATACATATAAAACGAGGAAACTATGTATTCGTTGAAAGATATATTGATGATTCATGTCTATGGTTAGTGTTGTCGTTTCTAATTGAAATACATGATTTCAAAAGTCATATTTAATAGATGAGGAATGAGATAGATATATATTATTTGTAAGATATATTAGTGGTTCGTGCATATAATTTGTGATTGAAATACATTACTCCAAAGTCGGGTTTAGCTCATGAGCATGAAAAAAATCAATCATGTGTGATTGATCTAATATTGAAAATTATTATTTTTTAAAAATTTGAAGTTAATTATATATTGTTTTATTGGGTCATGTTAACTTGTGCCTTAATGACACATGTTAAACATTAATTTCATTCCATTAATGATAAGAGTTTAATGAAAAAAATAAATATTAAACATATTGAACAATAAATTAACACAACTTCCAATAAATAATTTCTATTATTGGAATTCTTAACAATTGTCTTAAGGACACAGGTTAACATTTCCCTATTTTATTTTATTTAATTAAAAAATCATGCTATCACCAAGGTTCGATAATTTTATAAAATAATTCTATTTGCGAGCTGATCCAACCAAGTTGTGTATCAACTCACAAGCTTAATTAAAAAAATGTCCAACAACATTAAATGTTATAATAGTTTTTTTCTTAGCGGGATATAAGTTGTTTAATTTTTGGGTCATTCTATATCAGCAAAACAAAAAAAAATTAGTAGCTTATATGAAATAAGCTTTTGTCATTCTATGTGTCATTTATATAAGTTTTGAGAATTTTTTATAAGTGTAAAGATTTTTTACTTTGTCGGTAAATTATAATAGTCAAATCATTAAGAAGATTTAATTTTAATCGTATTTATTTATAAAACTACACATATAATTAGTTGTGATTTGTTGACGGTATAAAATATTGTACATTAGATAGTGCGTAAATATTAAACTCAAAGTTAAAACCTCCTTCAAATAATGAATACTACTTTGTAAAAAAATTAATCGAATCGAATAGAAATAGTCATTAGTTAATCTCTATAAGCATAACTCAGTTGGTACAGATCGAGTTCGAACTCTAGATTCTCCAGTTATTAACCAAACTTTTAACTATTAGACTATTTGACCCAAAAAAAAGACACATTAATTATCCTTGGATCTAGAGACATATAAATGACAACACTAATAAAACATTTTTAATACATGAATGAATGCACAAAATCATTAACATATTAAAAAAAAAAGAGGTTTGTCATTTTATGTGATGTCATAATTCATAATATTATGTATAATTAGTAGCTGCTTATCCTTATCATTCCAAATAAACAATACACTTTTTATAGGCCGTTACAAATTATGGGGTCTAACTCATCCGTACAAAACCAACTTGTAAGGTGAGGATTGCCTCCTCTTTATAAACGTTTCTCAAAAGTTTTATCTATCCGATGTGAGACTTGAATTTTCCCAATATAGGCACCAAAATGTAACTAGTACAAAATATGTGCTATTCATGCATTAGACAAAAGGGTGTCAATTCAATTTTGCTTTCACTTCTAGTTTTGCTATTCAATTGTGGCAGAGAGGGACTAAGCAATGGATGAATGATTTTTCTTTTTTAATTTCTAGTATTGATCATTGTTGTTGATTATGGTTGATCCGAAGGTTTGTCAATTGAACCGTAGTATTTAAACAAAGTTTTGTTTGTCGTAAACCCTAAACATTACAATATAGAAAACTACAATGGTCTATCTATCGTCAGAGATGTATGCGCAATTGGCCTAACTCTGATCAATCGCTGTGTTCTTGTGTTTATTTATTTGCTTTCTTTAGAGCCGCATTTGCTATTCTAACCAATAACAATCATTCATTTCATAGCTTAATGGAAATGTCAAATCTTGTCTTCTTAGTATACTAAATAAAACATGTCATAACACATGAAGACAGGTACAAAACAATACGATCAAATGTTCCTTACTCCACAGAATCTTGAGATTAACTTCAGTATGAAAAAAGTTGAGCTAATTCATCATCAATCAAGGTCCTAAATGCATTTGACATTTCCTCATTTTTCAACACTTCCATATTTACAAAGGCTGCTAGTTTGGATAAAGTCTAAAAAGTACCAGATAAATGTAAAATAAGCAAAAGATTGCATGTTTGGATAACACTATTGAGTCTAAACATGATCACATCCACTGATAGTAAAACAAAGTTCCAACTAAAATATATATCAAAACAGAAAACATGAGTAAGCAGTGGCAATAGACTTAGCCAGAAGAGAAGGCAGAACTGAGAAACTCCTCATCTTCATGCTCAATCTACAGATTCTTGGATTGCATTAGAAAATCAATTTCTCCATTCTTAAATTTCAGGAAAAAACCCGTTGTGACTAGGTCAGTGAGTGCAGGAACATGATCGTGATTCTCACGCAAAATACCCTCAGATATTGCTTCAGAAAAATATGTAACATATTTCAATATATCATCAAGAGCTCCATCCATCTTTTGGATTATAAACTTGCAGCTTTGACTCTCCCAACGTACCCTTTTGTTGGCTTTCTTGGTAATGGTTTTCCCTGATGATAATGTTATACTATAACTTACATTGATTGGCTCCTTTGTCTCATGAAAACTTAAGTTGAGAAAATTTTGAACAACTTCATGTCTCTTTTTTGGTTCAATTTCAAGGCTAGAACATGCAAGAAAACCAAGAATAAGCTTAGCTAACCCCTGTAAGTTGAAAATGTTATTAGGGTCAACATTCTTCAGTTTAAAATCATGATGTATGGATGATTCTTCTTTGCATAGTAACTCGGAGATATTTCTAGCACCAATTTTTCTGTAAATATCAGATGGTTTAGACTTGGACAATGGTGCCATGTTATGCTAAGGATACCACACAAACAAAATTTCCCTCTAAAAAAGCTTCATTATATGTAGGTCATCAGGAATGAAAGCATCTTCCTTGTCAACCAGAAATATTTTATCATTTCTTGATGTTGCAGGTAGTTTCATAAAACTCTCAGCAAGTTTGGTCTCATGTTTTGAGCTCAAAAGTTTCGAGATATCCAGAACTTGCAGCACTCATCATGTGACAATTGTTTCATTGAACTCCCCCAATCATTCCAAAGGTCAACATAATCATCTAGTGACGGCTTGTTCTTGACTTTCAACATTGCATTGAAAAATTCAAGAATATTACTATCATAGATATCTTCAAGAAAATAAAATTTTGAACCAGCAAAAAAATTTAGAAGGGTCATGTATGATACATTCTTCAGAATCAACCCACTTACCACCATTTATTCCATTCAGAACCCAAATCTTTTTTGCAGCTTTCTCCTTAGGCTTCCAGTTGTGTTCAAATAAGTACTTATATATTTTCACAATATTACCATGATCAGAGAGAGAATCAAGGTGACTGGCAAGCAAGGAGCATCCCTTCTCAACTATACTAATGACCCCTATTGCATTGAGTTCTTTCCGGAAAGATGCAATTTTAGGTCCATACCAATTCTCATCAATAAAAGGTCCATCAGTTGGATTCAAGAAATAACTCCACTTGGAATCAAACAACAAACACATCTCTGGATGCCTATAACCAGCATGTGTCTTCAACCAATTTTTGGACAATCTTTTTCTGAAATCATCATCAATTGCAAGTTTGTGATCTTGCATTAGAACTCGGATGCATCCCAGCAAAGAAAACACACTTTTAGGCTTAATAGTGGAGGGTTTTGAAGGAAATTTTAGACATTCAGACACAAACCTCACTCCATCTTTCAATTGAGTAACAACGCCAAAGCTCTTCAGCTCTGCCTTGAACTCATGCATTCTCATGCCACGATGTTTCGTACTATAATCAATAAAAGGGAGACAGGTTATAGAAGATATCGGTTCCCACTCCGGACCATATAAAATGCATTCTCTTGGGCACCTAAAACCATCAGCCGCAGTATGCAACCACTTCATTTCACATATGATGGTTGATAAATTAGAAGGAAAACTATAGTCAGATCCTTTGAGCAGCCTGTAACAAGAGAGTTATGCCGTAACATGTTTTTGGTTAATTGAAGCTGCAGATGCCTTTTGTTCAAATAGACTAGCAAATTTTTTGATAGCATCCTTAAAATCAACCACCACCCCTGTCTGCTTCAATTCATCTTTGTAACTGAAAATCTTCTCCCCGTAAAATTTATGATCAATAACAGGAAGACCATTGAATACCTCCAAAATGCAGCCCCACACTGGATCATACAAGAAACATTCACTTGGCGTTTTGAAACCCACGTTTGTCTTCAAGAAGCTTGTTCCCCCTAGCAAATTTAAGACTTCAATAGGGACATTTGAATGTTTGATGCATTCCATTATCAAAAGAATAGCCTCAGCTGTCAAAGAAGCCAAATTTGAGGGCAGTTTTAAATGCTCTGTGACAACTTGGTAATTTCCATTAAAGTCAACTATCACTCCTAACAACTTGAGCTCCACTTTGTAATTATATATTTCCTCACCGAAATAATCATGATCAATGAAAGGTATATCACTAATCTGTGATGCAACTTGCCATTCCGAACCATTCAATACAGATCCAACTGGAGACCTAAGACCACAAGATGTCTTTAGCCAACTTCCCTCTTTGATGTTGTCCACAAATTTGTCCAATGGAAGAAGACTTTTCCTGAGATATTGGATGAAGTTAAGCATCAAAAGAACATGACTCTTTCTTAAAGAGAGAGAAGCCGCACAACACATTAGCTCCTTCCCAATGAACTCACATGCTTCCTCATAATCGAACATCACTCCAACTGTTTTCAACTCCTCTTTGTACTTATTTATTCTATCCCCCTAGAAGCTCTCATCAATCAGTGGAATGTCAACAAGAACTGAACAACTTTACAGAAGTTTTTCCAACCATGAACCAATTAAGAATGACTTTGAAGGAGGCCTGTATCCATATGTAACCTTAAGCCAGCTGTCTTCTTTTAGGCACTTCAAGAACATCTCTGGTAGGTTCACTCCCCTATACTTCAGTTTCTGAATCCAATCCAAAAGCAAAAAGTCATTTTCTTTGGTAAGTGGTGCATCTGCGGCTGAAAACCCAGCATTTGGAGGAGATATATAAGGTATGTTGGAAGCTCCAACATGGGTTTTGAGGAAACCAATAAGCTTCCCATAATCTGTATATTGGCCTGCATAAGAAGATGCATTTAGGTACGCCTTTCCTAGCTCGACATAATTTTCATTTCTCCATGGATTAGAAGAAACAATCAAGCCTGCCCATTTGCTCACATTTGCAGGCAAAAGAACCTCTTGTCTGCTTTTAGTTATACTTCCATAGTTGTCGACAAGTGGCATAGATTTACATAGATCATCAACCTCCAGATTGACAAAAAACCGTTTGACAAAGAGTGGTATAAGAAATGGGCATAAGCAATGACAAGCTTACTGTTATCAATAGAACTGCAGAGGACATCTGCAAAACTGTACACATTCAGAGTGAGAACATTAACATCATTTGCTAACCATTCCAACAAACGTTGATTCTTGTGCAATTGGGGGATAGCTTGTTGTGTGCTTTCTGGCATGAACCATTGGTTTGTTGCACATGCAAATACATTGTTCCAATTGATCATCCAAGAACAAATCCGACCTGAGTCTGCTAGTACTACTCTCTTGGCATTGTGGTGTCTGCATTCATGAAGACTGAAAAAAGACCGAATCCCATCAGAAGCCACATATTTAATCAATGGAATATTAACGATTTTGGATCTATAAAACCTTCGCCAGTTTTTAGCAACAAAATATAAAAGCTCCAGATAGATATCTTCTGATACTCCATCCGCAAGATTAGAACTCTGGATGCACTTTACATACCAATCAGTATGTACCTGTGTCACCCCTAAAAAGTTCAGTACATCATCATACTCTTTTTTATCAAACAAAGAACTCAAGATTTTCATTCTATCATGAGAAGATAGGTCAAGCAAGTACACTCTTTCCTGCAGGGCCTTTGTCAAAATATTCCGAAATTTACGCAGTAGCCTGCAAACTTCACGGGGCTTATAGAAGTGCTTCTGGTTCGAAAATGTCTCAATAGGAATAATTTTTTCTTCAGCCAGTTTTGCTCTAATTTCCTCCCTCACGTGATTGAAGTTCCCATGACGAGAACTATGAATTGGAATGAACTTGAACAAATAAAGCAAGCTGCTTACTGGAGCTTCATATGATCCTGCAACAAGTGTTCTGAATGCTTCCATAAAAGCTGATGGAATGCATTCAAGTATCCCTTGATTCCACTTATTATCCAAGAGAATTGTCTCCCTTGACGAGGCAAGTACAAAATCAGCTTGAATTATGAAAGGAAAATTAGTGACCATCTCTGTAGGAAGAAATGCATAAACCCCTGGTAAGCTCTTATCCTTGTGAAGCCTCTCCTGATGTGGGAAGGCCAATGTCACAACACAGTCTTCCACGCCCATTCTCCTTTCCACCACATTTTCCAACTTGACAGGAAACTTTTGCTTCCACATGTAGTAGCTGCATACCTTTTCGTCATTACCATTTTCTCCCGCAGATAAATGGATGGTGTAAGACTCAGCATTCAAGTTTTTTGTCGTCACAAAGTTAATCTCGCTTGAAATAGATACCGTAGTTACAGATTCCATTTTGGGGTCCTCATCATCTTCTCTGACAGAAAGGTGTCTGATCTTTGAAAGGAACAATAAAACTTCTGGTTGAATGCTTGAGAGTTGCTGTTTCACGGCATTTATCTTGTCCAGCTTCAGAGGTAAGATGAGCGTTGTAGTTGGAAGGGAATCTTTACCATATATATGCTTTATGTCAAGAAGGGTTGGCTTCTCCTCAACCCATTCAGGAACTATATACCCAAGATTGCAATGTGGACAAGGATTCTCATTGAAGCTTATCTGATATCCATTGCTAAAAATATAAGGCTGAGCAGTAACCAGAAACACACTCTTGAAACCAATTCCTGAAATTCAACCATTGGAGAGAGATGATGTCAAAGATTTGCATCATTTTCTACAATTTGGCTACTCTAATGGATATCCATATAATCAATAATAATCTTATCGCCTTTGATTCAGAAGCTTTTGGAATTGATTCAAGCAAATTACATGCCAATACTGACAATTCATCCAGGTACTAAAATATCATTTAACTATTATTAAATGAAATCAACCACATTAACACAATTTTATCACAAGTTAAGAGTACAAAATTAATTAACAGGCATTTAAATGTGAAAATATACCTTTTTCGCCTATCCAACACTGCAGATTGACTCGATGTTTTGGCGAGAGAAACCCTTTTCATTGTTAAAAATGAGTAACATGGCTGCAGCTCCAGTGGCCGTTATGTCAGTTGAAGTTATGATGAACTCCAGTGTTGGATTCACTCTTCCAGGATATTGGTTATCTTCAGCATTCTGTACAAGTAAAGCAATGGTGGAATAGAAATAAGGAAACAAATCAGTATGTTTAAAAGTCTTAACAATATTGCTGACATTCAAGATGACAATTTTATCTTATCAATAACTTCAACATAACCATAGAGATCATCCGTTTGTTTTATTCCTGATAGTATTGTCGAAAAAAAACAATACTAATACTATAATGCATAAACTTTTATGGAATTCCTTAATCAAATGTTGTGCACAGCGCAACAAACATGCATTATTACAAAATATCATAGTGTGTGTGTAAGAAAAGAAGTGAACTAGAAAATTGATGAAAAGATGACTGAGGTAATGTTTGGTTAAAAATAGTAGATAGTTGATAAACTAGCTTATAGCGGATAGCAAATAAGCTAGCTTTGATTGAATCTATAGTTTTTGGTAGAATTTGTGGTTGAACTACATGATATTTATTTACGTTGTTTTAAATTATTTATCTACGTTATTCTAAATTATTTATTTACTTTATTTTAATTAATTTATTTACGTTATTCTAAATTATTTATTTACTTTATTCTAATTTATTTATTCACTTAAAATAAATATTTATTCAAATTTATTCATTAAAATAAAAAGAAATGAACTAAATTAAAATTTATTCGGATTTATTCATTAAATACAAGATCAGAAAATAAAAACAAATATAAATAAAAAGAAATGAACAAAATTAATACATATAACAATATCTCATTTTATTAATAGAATTCATACAATAATTGATACATTTATTCGAAAAAAACTAAATCTAAATAGTGATCAACCTTCTTGGAGGAAAAGACATCATCAACCCTTGGGTTAAATTTAAATTTGGTTCTTTTTATACCCCAAGAAGATTCTTTTTACCCACGGTAAAAAGTTTTTGAAGTAAAAAGAAGAAAATTTAATTTTATCCCAAGGGTTAATCACTTTTTCCCCAAGCCGGCTAGCCACTATTTACCTCAAAACTAACCACTTTATACCTCAAAGGGGTAAAAAGAGACTAGAGACTATTGAAGGAAAAAAAAAAGAAGATAAATAGAGGGAGAGAGTGAGGAGGGAGAAAGTGATATGGTGTGAGGAAATAGGAAAGTATGGAGTGTATTTATAGGTGGAAATGGTAGTATAAGTTATAAAAAACCATGTGGTAAAAAAAAAAGTGTAAATGATGTAAAAAAAACGTGTAGATTGAATGTTGAAAAGTTGACCAAAGTCAAAAAAATGTGTGTTCTTGAGTTCTAACCACCGGTCAACCTGCGTGAGTTAACTCGCACACAGGTCAGTGGTGCGTGACTTAAGTCATGCTGAACTTATAAGGTGTGTTAGTTAAGTCACGTAACGTGACTTAACTAACGCATGGGTATTTTCGGCAAAACAGCTGGGCGCAAGTGTTTTGTGCTGGGAGAAGAGCAGAATTCCAACTTAATAGGATTATTTTGGGCTCAAGTGTTAACGTGCTTTATCAAATAATCTGTTTGTTTGAGAGAATTCGTGCTTATTCTCATAGGAATTGAAATGTTAACACGCCAAAAAAATATCTCGGTTCGTTTTACTTGAATTTTCTTTGAGAGTTAGTTAAGTAAATGTTCTCTATAAATATTCAGAATATAATTTTAATTTTTAGTCCCTATAAAAAAATTGAACTTTTTTAGTCCCTCTAACATTTTCCTTTAGCATTTTTAAGGACAAAAAATGCTGACGAATTTTTTTATAGTGGCTAAAAATGATGGTGGAAAATTTTACTTTTTTACGAAGACTAAAAAATGCAATTTTTTTAGGGACAAACGAAATTTTGGATATTTATAATGATCATCTACTTAATTAATTCTCTCTTTAACTAAAAATATGAGTGGTTAACACATATTAACATTTTTAATAATAATTTTATTTTTTAAATGTCCTAATTTTAATAAATTAATTATCAAATTCCTTTTTTGTTAATTTTTCTAATTATATTTGATTAGATTTCACTTTCATGTATTTAGAGGAGCGAGGGATGCTTGCTACTATGTAAATGGTTGAATAATTTTTAGTATGAAGGAAGGGATAACTCTTAAGATTTGTCTAAAGCATCGAAGATTAGTAGGGTTTATGGTTTTGGGTTTAAGGTTTAAGTTTGAGTTCATATTGATTCTTTAGTACTTGGAACATACTATAGACCATCATTTTTATTATTTTTATTTTTATTTTTCGAAAATACAACCTTGGTCACTCTTTAGATTTGTCTAAAGCATTGAAGATTAGTTTTTAAATATACAAATTTGACATAAACTGAGTTCGATTTTAAGAGGTAGTTCAATTATGTGAAAAAAAAAATGGATGTTTCGTTGTTGACTCGAAGACCAATCTCATGACAAATCTAACAAATTTATCTAACAACTTATTTAATCCAACATGTGATAAGTGAAAAATATATTTCTATTTGAAAAAGGAAGAAGTAATATTCACTATATGTTCCAATTCCTAGACACTCATTAGAACAATTTTAAGTTCAATGCCTCATTTAATTTTTTGTTTTGGCATCAAGCCTAATTACTAGATACATTTGTATATTTTTTTTTTCCAAATGTATCTTTTATTAATACCACTAAGTTATCTTTAAAGATGAAAAGTCAGACACATATAAATACAATACCTACTTTTCTTAAAATATGTACAAATTACAAAAGATGTTTATAAAAAGATTAAGTATAGTGCTAATTTAATTATCATTTCTTAACATTTAAATCATCTAGAAGCTAGGTCCCCTGGAGAAGCAAATCATTCAGCTAGCTATCATCAATAATGCCAAGTGTAAGTACAGAAAATCTTGTATGGCTTAATAATGTGGGAAACCAAATATCTCAGAAGTGTATTTTTTTTTTCAACTCATGATGTAAAATATAAAGTTTATGCATATAACTAAATGGCTTCTTTGCAATTCATCTCATGAACTTGAGCTTTCTGATTTCTGCATTTTCACTAGCTCCAAAAATCATTCCAATAGGACTTTTTCTTGCAATAATCAACTTGATTACTCCAAAGGAAACTTATGGCCACATGATCAAACTTGTTTGAAATGTCAAGATCATCAATCACCATGTTCAGTATATACAATTTCAAGAACTATGTTGCGGTCTGCAGCGTTCCAATAGACCTATTTAACTGAACCGGCTAAAAATATTTTTCCGAAAGGATTTAAAGAAATGGTAGCTAAAAAAGGTAAAATGGTAGGTTGTTCACCATAAAAGAAAATTTTGAGTCATTCTTTAGTTGCTTGCTTTATAAGTTACTGTGATTGGAGGAACTCCACACTAGAGAGTGTTGGAAATGAGATTCCAATGTTGTGTTGGCCTTATTTTGCTGATAAATTTTTAAATAGGAGCTATATATGTGATGTTTGGGAGGTGGGAGTGGAGCTTGAAAAGGAAGGAAGTGGTGTAATCACACAAGGGATTATAGGAAAAATAGAACATGTTTTGAATGAAGAGTTGAACTTGAAAGCAAGGGCTAAGGAACTCAAAGGAGAACGTTGAAATTAGTATTGGATAAGATGGTGTGTCAAATAATAATTTAGATAGTTTCATAAATGGATCAAATATATAAAAGCAGAGTTACAACTAATTAATTATGTAACACCAACATTTTAGATAGAATGTGTGTCCAATGTTTGACAAGAGTCGGTACAACATCTATGCGTATAGTAACTTTTGAGTTTTATTTTCTTAAGCTATTATCAATATCTATGTGTATGTATGTATCTAGAACTTGTGTTTGTGCTCAAGTGGATTAAGCATATTTCACATTATTTTATAATCACTGTCTTTTCAAAATGCAAATACAATACTTTTTGTCATGTATAATTTCTAAATATCTACAAGTAACTTGCATTATCAGAAAGTTCTCAACTATGAAGCACGAACATTCCTTGAATTAGACGTGTTTTGTTGTCGAACATATATCGTGTCCGACACTGATGCATATAATTATATTAAATTATGTGATTTTCTCAAATTATTAATGGTGTCGATGTGTCAATGTTTGTGTCGTGTTCGATGTTCGTGTTTGTATCTGTGCTTCATACACTACAAGAAATGTTGCATTTTGCCAGGGGCAGAAGCCCTGGCAAAATGCAAAAAGCCTTGGCAATTGGACGTTTGCCAGGAGTTTTGCCAGGAGCAGAATCACCAGCAAATCTGCTCATCGCAAATGAATATGCCAGGGCTTTAGTTCCTGGCAAATTCGCCCCTAGCACAAGCCCTGAATCAAATTTTTCCGCCTACAATTTGTCAGGGGTTACTGCAATTTGCGAGGGGTTTGCTCCTGGCATATTGTCCGGTTTGAAATTGCAATTTGCCAAGGGTTTCCCTGGCATTACTTCTAGCAAATTTGCCAGGAGCTGAAGCTCCTGGCATTGTTCCCTGGCAAAACGCAAGATTTCTAGTAGTGATAGGTTGTCAATGTTATTTTCTTTTCTTGTTAAAATTTAAGTTAACACATAAATGCTTTTGTGACTCTTAATCTGCTGGCTTTCACTGTGATTGAAGTTTGAACCTCTTCCAACCGTAACATGTGAATGGTGGCAAACCTCTACACAAGTAAAGCATGATAAGAATATGATATTTTTCAAAGTTTACCAAAAGTATAAATAAGAATAGAAAAATGTTACTTTGACACAAAACTTGAAATCAAACAAAGAAATGTATTGCTCACCTTTTTTATATGATGAACTGAACTATTTTTTTGGTTAGATTTTTTTACTTTAAAAAGAAATAAAAAATTTAGAGGAGACAAAAGTTATACTCATTCAAGTCTCATTGGCATACCTTTGAATTTTCTCCTTTATTAATGTTTATCCTAGTAAAAAGAAAAACAAGTAAAGTAAATATTTTCGTTATGAAGGATAAAATAAAAAACAGGACAAATATTTTTAAATAGTTTCACAACAACAAAACAGTATGTCAGTGAACAAAACAACAGTAAAAACAAAAATAAAAGTATGTACACATAAATAGGGAAGAGACAAAGGTACATAGTGAAAATAGATAACCCACATGATGTTTCCAAACCCTTTATGGATTTTAATTGAAATTATGCAAGTGGGGGCTAAAATTACACATACATACACACATGGTGATATCTATAAATAAATATATACAGAGAAATAACCCTAAAAATTTGGCTTTTGCACATGGGTTCATTGAAACCTTGAGTGAACATGTCAAGATCATGACAACCACACAGCATGCTTATCATAGTCCAGGAATGAGGACCTTGCTGTCCATGTCACTCAGATATTATCTGAAATATCAGCATGAACGCATGCCTCTTCCCATATTCTTTGCAGGCACTGTGTCTTCCTGTGCCATACTATATTACTTACTTTGTTTAATTTCAATTTACTTGCATTTTTTTGCAAATATTATATATAAAAATTGTAACTTGTAATAAAGAATTACATGGTCAATATATTACCATCAATAACACTACGAAAATTAGCTATCTAGCAACCGATTCAGTGATCGGATTTTATGATCCAATCACTGAATCTGTCTTTTGAGCCTATCGTTAAATGAGTTTGTGATTGATTTAGAGGTTAGTCTTTTGAAAGGTCGAGAAATCCTAGTTGTTAATGTTATCAACCGATGTAGTGACCTATTTGACATTTTTGAGCTTTAAATTGATCTCTAAATCCGTCATTATATGTCAATTTTTGTACGTCATGTCATATGCCTAACTTTAAAACTAATAAGTGTAATTAAAGTCAAACGTTTTTAATGATCTAATATTCTTCATTTTTGTATTAACTCTTCGATTCTTAGAGGAATGAGATTCTGGTAATCTGGAGTTCGGTCGGGAGGTAAGTAAAGTTTGTCTAAGAATTATTTTATCCTGAAATCAAACTCAGATTCTTATGAATAATCCGTCAATCGATGAAGCTCGTTAATCATTTGAGCTCAATTGTTTAGTCCGATATACCGATTTAAAAGTGTAAAAAGAAATTACATTGTATATGAATTAAATTGTACTATTATATAATAGAACTTTTTAATGAGAGAGACTCTTACTGTGGCATTCACTATAGCCCCATGTTCTTAAATGGAATGAACATCACAAAATGTTTAGGCATATGAAAATGAATGAAACACTGTCTCATTCATGACAATTGCTTTGCACCTGACGGCAAGCATGCATGTTTGTATTTAATTTTTTAAAAAGTTTAAATTGTTTACCTCATGGTCAAAAGCTGAAAAAATCTTCAGCTTTTATTTTGATGAATATTATAAAATTGTTAAAAGTGTTTAAGGAGCACATAATTCACTAGGAATGAAGTCTTTTTTGTTAAAAAAATAATAATACATTGTGTCATTGTACTGTTTATGTGCATATATTCATTTTTTTGAGGGGTGAAAATAATTTTGGCAACATAAAATTGATTTAGATTCTTATCAACAAAATTACAAAATCATGGTTAAATGACTACTAAGTAAACATGCACTTAACTTGGAAACTATATAAATAAAATAAAATAAAGAAAGAGAGAGAAGCTTGAAATTCTCCTTCCAAGATTTGCTTTCCTTGTTCTCTTCCATTAACTTGACACAAAAATTCAATTTTGTTAACTTCTAAAATTTCTCTTTTTTTCTTTCTTTTTGGGATTGGAATTTAAAGGATGAACATTGAAAAATCAATTAGTCAATGCCAATTATAATATTTTCACTAACACAAAAAATAAAATAAAAATGTCACATGCATTGGATTTCCTTTACAAATTTCCAATCTTTACTTCTTCATTAATTTCTTCCATCCCACCAAAGAGAATATAATTAAGCCCTAGCCAAATCTAATAAAAATCACAAAAAACAAAAATAAAATAAAAAAATAAAAAAGCTACTAGAACAAAGATCTTTTCTCATTTTTCTTCATCAATAAAAAGACAATTAAATAAAACATTTAAATAAATAAAAAAAGAAAGAAAAAAAGAACCATGAAGGAGAGTGAAGCTAGCTATAACAATACATCATGTTCATTATTCTCAGAGTTATTTCCATAAATCTCAACCAGCTTCTGAAGAATCAACACCCTTGTTCTTAGAAAAACTATGTAATCAGCAGTTTCCTTAAACAACTCATCAGTTTTCACTTCATCTCCATTGTTGGAAGGAATTAAATTCTTAAGAGCTTTTAGCTTTTGTGAAAGCTTCTTCTTAGACTTGCATTTTTCTTCCATTTGTCTTCTTCTTGTTCTTCTTGTAGCTTTTTTCACAGAGAGTTTGTAACTATGTTGTGTGTTTGTGCTCATTGTTGTTGAAACAAAGAACCTTAAAAACAAAAACAGAGGAAACAGGGGAAACAGAGGAAAACAGAGAGAGGAATGAAATGAGTTTGGTGTTATGAATTTTTGAGTTAAGGTGTCATTGGGTTTAAGTAATAAGATGTAATGAAATTGCCACTTGATTATACAGGTTACTACCAAAATGCCACTGCTTTAAAAACAATATTTTTTTAATAAAAAAATGTTTCAAAATTGTTCAAATAATATGTTGAAGAAGTTGAATGAAAATCTTAATTTCAAATTTGGATGAAGAAGAAAAATATCAATTTATCAAATAATTACTAACATTGGTAGTTTCATATTATGCTTTTTTAATCGGTTTAAAGATTAAGACATTTGTTATGTTTTTAGGCTATAGTATAATTTTTTTATTTTCTTTCGCCTATTGTGTAGTAGTTGTTTGTGTTTTTGTACTAGAGGAATTTTTTGTTGGTTTTTAATGTATTCGTTTAGCTTTTTCCAAAAAAAAACATCGGTAGTTTCAAAAAATAATATGTGATCCAAATAAATTTGTGAGGGCTAGAAATAAAAAAATTCATATTACCCAATCTTAAATAAACTATTGACTTTAACTATAACAACTTATAAAGTTACGTGAATAAAGATTATGGTGGGCTGACAGTGTAATTTTTTTAAAATTGACAATGCATAATAATTAAACTCATTATTTGAGTGGATCTCGTTATTTCTGAAAACAAGTTCTATTAAATTATGTTAGTTACACATATATTTAGTAAAACTCATGTAATTTAGACATAAAACATGTGAGTTTTAGTCTTAAAAGTGATATTTTCTCTTGAGATTTAATGTTGAGATAAAAAATCACCTCTTTTAGGTTAAAAGTCACCAGTTTTTAGGTAATAAATATGGATCAAGACCAAAGTTACAAGAAATGTGAAACTTAAGGACCAAAATGTTCAATTTTAAAAAATGGGAACTATTTTGATAAATATAATAAGATAGGTCCTAAAATCATTGAAGTGCATGACTAAGCCACCAAAATAAAATTATTTTATTCTTATTGTTTTTGAAGGATTTATTCTTATTGTTATAGACCACACAAAAAATTAAAAACTCTACAATAAGGTCGTATGTAGGTCCTAAAATCATTATGTTTGTTAGGCAAATAGGAAACTACTACCAAGATGTTGTATTTTTAAAAAAAAAATACCAAATTATAATATAGCAGTAAAAATTATATATTATAATATAGATAATAAAAAAAATATTAAGACTAAGTAGTTTTTTAAGTATCAATTTAAAAGGCACCATCGCCACTGTTCTTATGATAAAATGTTGTAAAGAAATTTAACATTCTTAACTTGGATTCGAACTCGCAATTTTCTCCATTTCTCTCATTTAATGTTTGAATTTTGATGTTATACTCATAAAAAAGTAAAAAAAAAAAAAAAAAAACACCAATTTGAAATTTGGCCCTACAAGAAACAAAAGTATAACTAGTTCCATTTTTAATAAAACATTCGTTGCAATTAGTTAATAACCCTCATACATATGATGCATTTGATGAAACAAGAATTGTAAGTATTTGAAAATGGTGGGACCATAGAATATGAAGAAATTGGATATTTTGATATAATAAGGTTATGGTTGTAATTTGATGATGTAGTAAGGTTATGGTACGTACGTGATGACCCCAATTGAAAAAAGAGAAAGCGGGAAGAGAGGCAACACACAACACAAATTGGGAGCCAGTGAGGCAGAAACTAAAGCCTGCCCTTCTGTTACGGCACATGTGAAAGGTCCCTAAAACTTCACTCACTTCAATTACCATATTGCCCTCATATAGTTTTGTTATCGGTGGACAAAGTGATAGACATCGTTTGAAAATTCACACACAAAAAAGATTATGGATCGGGAGATAATCACTAAAAAATTGAGCCAGATTTGTCTATCAAAATCGACATTTAAGAGAATCGAATTTAAGAGCTTAAGAGGAGCACAATTCAAAGTCACAAACTAACGTTATCAAACTAACTCAAATGAGTTAAAAGTGATAAAGATGATATTCGTTATAGTATTGTTCTTTTATGTCAAGGTAATTAGTAGTTTGAAGATGTAAGTGCTAGAGAATTGAGTGTCACTTTTTGTACTTCTCGCCTTTAAAGTTTCACGCACATTTATTTTTCGGAAGAATTGTGGTTATAAGTAAAAAAAAGTTTACAGTTGTAGAGATTAATTCATTGAATCAGGTAGAACCATAATAAATGTCAAAACTCTCCGTTAAAATTATAAAAGATTCATTATCATTTCATACAAAAGATCTTGGATATATTTTTTCCGATTTACATGTCTATATTTATGTTGCCTCTTTGCATTATTAATCGAGCATCAAAGATCACTCTAAAACATTAAATTATTATTCAAAGTGGCCCTTTTCCTTCTTAAGAAAAATTATATTATGTACCACAAGTTTAAATGCTTTTTACATGTATGAAAGTATCACTTTTTGTACTTTACTTCTTTTTAGTAAATGAAGCAAGTGATTGTATACATTTCCGTGTTTTTTTAGGTTAAACAATGATTTCACTAGGCAATATTTGTGAGTGATTTTAGGAGTGCTCATTTGACTATAAAATTGTTAGGTGCTTACATTGATTCGTTGAATCATATACATAATTAAGCACAAATATGATTTATTCCATTTCCAATCCATTGCAACAAATTTATGAAGGTTCCTTTTTATTCTCTCTAAAGAATTCTATGTTTTCCTCCCATAATAAAGAAACACGTTTTTGGAAATACATACATACATACATAATATAATGTATAAAAGTGTCCTTATTCATTTTATCCATTCATTCATTAGATACTCTAACATTTAAAAAAAGAAAATCAACATGCACAAATTAAGCGTATTACGGAAAAGCATTGTGCATTTGTCGTGAATTGAGATATTTGCACATGTATGCAAGGATTTTGATTATAATATGTCCCTGTCTATTTTATGATTCTATCTTAGAGTACTATGAATTCTATCCTAAAGTATAATATATAGATGAGATTTGTAAAAGTTTTAAAGCAAAACAGGTGTTGAATTAAGCCGACCTAAATCGACACTATTAAGGACAATAAAATATTCCATGAATTGTACCTAGTATGGCACCTTCGAAAAGGACAAATTCTTGAACTAAAGGTGAAAAGGATCAAACAAATAATAAATAATAATAATAAGTATTCTCTCCCTCAAAAGAAAAGTATTCTCTCCTTATTAGATGCCATTTTTGTAAAATTTAAAATTATCTCAAAATAAGTCATGATTTATGTTTTAGTTTAACATCAAATATTTTTTTTTAGTATCTTTCAAATTAATTTTATGTGCATAACTACCAAATTCAGCATATTATATATATATTTACGGTAAATGCTAATAAATAATTTTACAAGTATCTTATTACTAGCTCTTTATCTAATTCTTTGCTTAATCACAATAACGATATTATGTTTTCTTTTTAGTTTTAATTATTGGGTTCAATATGTTTTTTTTCCTATAAATATATCAAATTTTTATTTTAGTTCCTCTAAAAAAAATCTTCAACTTTTAGTCCCTATAAAATTTTCAACCACTATTTTTTGTCCCTATTTTAAAATTAATTTTTGTATTTTTTAATGAAATTGTGAATAAATATGTAGAATATCGTAAAAATCTCTCCCAAAAAATTAGAATTTTTTAACAAAACATAAATTAAATAAAAAAATTTAACTGCCAAAAATATAAAAATTCATATTTAATTCATGTTTTGTTAAAAATTTCTAAATTTTTTTGGAGAGATTCTTATAAACTTATACATTTTTTTGCAGTTTTTTTTTCAAAAATATGAATTCTACATACGAGTTTACTTTAAATGAGGAACTAAAAGTTGAAGAATTGTTTTAAAGGAACTAAAACAAGAAGTTGACATATTTATAGAAACCAAAAACATATTTAACCCTTCATTATTTGATAACATTAAAAATAACATTCTATGAGTTAAGCATCAACCTTAATTTTACTTTTCTTCAACCCATTTATGTTCAGGTTCATGTTCAAAAAGAATTGTTCCATCTTTTGGTTTTGCATATGTTATTTCAATAGAAGATAATCTTATTTAAGACGTGTCAAAATTAAATATAGATGTTTCTTTTAGTTTGAATATTTAACCTTTGATTTGTTATCTTGTTGGAGTCTGGTCTCTTCCGTTTTTTCCAACTCAAAGAACTAAAATGTCCAATTTTTATAACCTAAAGAGACCAAAAAAAACGAAAAAA
>Ga0228711_1003067_pt1 | contig 25919 bp, 11 predicted proteins | sample MedpolnodulmetaG_2_FD_177996 | JGI IMG/M metagenome (GOLD analysis project Ga0228711, IMG submission 177996) | Root nodule microbial communities from Medicago polymorpha collected in Santa Monica, California, United States - brown nodules | ecosystem: Host-associated > Plants > Roots > Nodule... | reverse complement strand
TGATGAGCTTTACTTATGTTTTTGTTAAATCAAAGAACTTTATTTTTATTAAATGTAAGAGACTTTATTTATGTTTTTGTTGAGTCAATGATCTTTGTTGTTATTGTAATGTATGAATATTATGTTTCGCTAAAAAAAATGCATGTGAAGAACCTTTGTTTCTAAATTTTAGCTAAAAAAATTAAACAAATTTTTTATTTTATTTTTATAAATGTTATCTATGGATATCTGGATAAACCAGCAGATACCTCAAAATCAAAATCCACGTTAAACGAATATCTGCGCGGATATGAATAGGGTACGGATTTCATATTTATCCAACTGAGCGGACACGAATATCACACTATCCGCATCCAAGGATATCCATTTAGATCCCTAATACACTCCCAATACAGAAGCAGCCAACCATTCATATAGAAAATCGTATCTCATGGTAAAACTATGCAACTTTTTTGTTTTCCAGCAAATCTTTGCTAATATTTCAAAGAAGAATATAATATGTTCGAGGATTTATTTATGCAACTAGACATGCTATTGGCAGCGTGCAATTATAAAAGCAGCTTCCACGTGCTTATCCTGTGCCCACCTGCGTATATATAATCTTGATTCTCATCATTGTCACAACAAAATTGCAAATTTTCCAATTCCCTTATCTTTACTTATGTGTATTTTTAAGTCCAATGTACTGCAAATTTTATTTTAGTCAAACCCTATTTTATTTTACACCACCATCATACATCTACAGTAGTGGAATATGTCTCTCCCTTTCCGTAGGAGAATGTTTTACCTAAAATAACATATTAAAAGCGCAAAAAGAAAATAGAGAAAGAAATTAAAGAATGACTAGAATATCAAATGAAAATTTTAGAGCAAACTTTGATGAGTATTCTACATATCATACATGATTTTCACAACGTTTTTTTTTCTTTTTACTCAAAAAAAAAAATATCAACATCCAACTTTTTTTTAAATAAGGAAAATGTTAACATGTACCACCAGGAGTCCAGGACACATTAAAAAAATGCAATATAGAAATTTCGTAAAGTCGTACATTCAACTTTTTAAGAGTTCTTTAAAAAAACTTTTTAAAAGGCAAAATATTTTTGTTTTCAATGTAAAATTACTATTTTTATATTCTTTAACATGTTTTCTTATAGCAAATGTTACCAAGACCTTTAAATAAAATAATTTTTTTAAAAGCAAAAATGTAAACAGAGTGACCATATCAAAGTTAGCTATACTGATATTGGAGCCCAAGTATGGAAGATCAGCGACGTAAGCCTTGGTGTCTGCCGTCCGCGACGACATCATCTTGATAGGAGATGGAGGAAGGAGGTGCGGTGAGGGAGAAGAGAGGATGGTTCATAGTGTGCAATACATGATAAATTTCCATGGACACTCAATATCTATCCGCAACACCAACTTGTGTACGGTGCGCGATGTTAACCACTTGCGCACCCTAGACGCAGCCCACAAGTACAGTAGTACATGATAATTAGGATTAGAAGATTCAATTTGTTTATTTTTCTTAATGAATTGGGCATAAGTTTTGTAGGTAGAGAGCATAAATCCCACATAAACAAGACATAATGAATATTATTGGGCATAAGTTTTGCCCTAAGTGTGATCCCAATTAAATTTATTATGGTTGTATTTGACAAAATTAATTTTCGAGCTTAAAGCAATAATATTTTACGACCAAAATAAATAAGTTTAGTAAAGTTCATTACCTTACCAAAATAAATAAGTTAGTAAATTTCAATATTAATTAAAATTATTATTTTATGTCATTTTATATTCATTAACTTTTTTTAACTAGACATTCATTAATTCGATGAACTACTAATTCACCAAAACAAAAAAAAAACCACCACAAAAAAAAATAAGAACTACAAATTTTATCAAACATTTCAATTAAGTTATTTTTAGTTAGTTCATATTTTATCAATTAATTTATTCGTTATCCACCTTTACTTTTACTAAATAGAGATTACATCTATTCTATATACATGACTCTTCTGAACAAAATTCTTGTCTCTTTTCAACTTTATTAATTTACTAGGAATACTCTTCTTAATTATTTTTCATTTTTTTTAACCAATAAGTAAACAGAAAATACAATATACGAAATGTGAACACAATGACATCCGTTGAATTCGGTTGGGTATGTGCTCATCGAGTCATCGTCAAATCAATCAATATTATGTCATATTTTTATATTAATTTGTTTTAAAATAAATTAATGTTAAAAAAAATACCATAAATTTTTTCCATCAATAACATAACTGCCATGCCTTATCTCTTTTCAAGGTTTCTTTGCTTGTGTGATGTGCATTCATTAACATTTATTGCAAATGGTCCATTAGATTGAAATTCTGCCTATTATTGGAGTGAAACAAAGAAACCCAAAGTTGCTTATTTTTGATTTGTTTGCGTTTGATTAAGTCATAAAGTCAATCTTTATGGGTGGACATTTACTTTTTGGTGCTCTAATGAAAATTGTTAAAATGTTTTAATCTGGCAGTTGAGGGTCGTCTTCAAACTTTGTTTGGCTTTGGATTCTCACGATGCAATGACTTATGACTTGTGCTATTTGTGAAAAAAATTCCTTAACAATGAGACCAATTTGTGTGGACCCTATTCATTGATAAACTAGAAAAGAAAATTGGTGAATTATTAGAGTATTCATATTCATGATTGAAAATTCTATCATCTAGTTGTGCTTGTGTATTTTATACGAATTTTATACTTCATATAATAAAATTCGTTGGCATAGTTATATGTCAAGAAAAAGCAAGATTGGCAAAAATAGGAAAGGGATTAAGGGTTTAATCATAGACTTCAACAATTTGGACAAAGCGTTAAAAAGCCCCTACATTGTTAGGCTCCACTAAAAAGCGTGAACTCAATTTAGTTTTACATAGGTGCCACCAAATGGACATGATGGATTATCTCAACCCCTCAAAAGTAATCATAAAATGAAACATAATAGAAAATTTAGCCCTACAAGTTCTACGAGTAGGATCATATAGGGTTTTAACTATAATCTTGATTCTCCTACTTTGGTTTCAGACTTTTTTAAACAAACAGCTGGAGAATTGCTCTTCTCATTTTTCATTTTGCTCATTCATTTAATTTAGCGTGAGATTTTTCAGTGAAAGTTAACTTAACACTTTTAAAATCAGTTCAATCACACCGAAAAAGTGGCAACGTAAGTTAACTCACGCTGAAAAACGTCGAACATAAGTTAACTCATGTTGAATTAAGGGAATGAACAAAATTAAAAGTGATGACAACAATTCTCTATAAGTTGTTGTAATACTTGACCATATAAAAGGAACAAGTCCAATTCGTTTTCAATTATTTTTTTATGAAAATTTTCAATTGCCAAGACTAGGGGCATATGCATTCATAATCAAACTTTTAAAATGCACAATGCTATGTAGGATAATTTTTGTAAGTGTTTAATATTTCTGTTGTACACAACGAATGATGCATCAAATGCTAATAAAGCACAAGAAGGTTCATCTTCTTTCCACTATACTTGTGAAAATAATATAGACCAGATTGCAATGTCAAAAAATGCTCATTAACAACCCTCTTCTTTGGTTCAAGAAGCAAATAATGTTAATAATCACTCCATGTAGATTCTCCAGGTCAAAATGATAGTTTAATAGTAGCGCAACAAACTCCAAAGATAGAGGTAAATGCTGGGCTTCAGATGACAATCACAACAAGTACAATATTAAGAATGATCTACGTATCTGACCAAACATTAGGGTGATGAAATTGAAGACTTTTGTATCACAACTTTAATAACACAGATTTTGAAGGAAAACATGTTTCTGACTTCACACCGATTAGATATAAATTTTAGAAATATCACACGAGGTTGAATAGAACTTTTGTAACATTTGACTTTCTGCATGATTTTTGGTTTTTTTTTATTCCCCCATGAAGTTGTATATTATTTTTTTTCCAAATACATTCTTTTCACTTCACCTAAATTTATTAAAAGAGCAAATAGTCATTATAATCTATAAATGTGTAACGAGTAGACACAACAGTTCTTCAATGTATTGAAATTCCAAAATAGTTTATAATTGTGCAATTCATTAGTGAAAATAATTCATGACGTTAAAATAGTATTTGTAAGACTAATTTATAGTCGTTCAATATTAATAATAACTCTTTTTTTTATAGAGACTGATATAATAATAAATAAGTACTTGTAAGACTAATATGACAATAAATAAGTATATTGAGGAACTGATACAACAGTATTAACATAGCATTTTTACGTCAAAGATTATTTTAATTAACGTAATACACAATTAACGACTATTTTAAAATTTTGATACATTAAAAAATTATTATGGTAGCCCGTTACACATTTAGAGGTGAAAATGACTATCCACCTTTTATTCTAAGCATATAGGATACAAAATGTTTAGATCTCTCTCATCCGATATTTAAACCTTGACTCAAAAGGTTTTTAGAGTCTGATATCTTCCGCTATTTAAACCTTGACTCAAAAGGTTTTTAGAGTCTGATATCTTCCGCTAGACCTAATCCAATTATTTTCTTCTTATTTTAATTAGTCACATGAAATATTGAATGTGCGTGTGGGTGTGCAATAAATCTATGATGCAGCCTAATATGTGTGACAAATGTTTGCAATAGAAAGGACAACTTCAGTTATGAATACCGTTACCACTCGGGCAAGGAACCACACAAAACATCAAATTAAACCCATCTGACAGAATCAAGAGCTAGAACAAAAAATTAAGGACAAGACGATATAGTTTGACAATGGTGGGTACTTGGATTTATTATGAGAAAAAGAGTTAGTGCTTAAACTCCAGTACTTGCTCACCAATTGTAAGTATAGCCAAAAAACATAAGTGGTCATACAACACTACAAAACGACACACTTGTATGGTATTGGCACAATCAATGTCTGGTAGATACCCATACTTTAGGTCGTGTTGGCTCGATCAAATATGACTCGTGTGTTTTTTAATTAAGGAAAAGAAAGGGTCAAAAATGAAATTGAAAATGATAAGTGGGAAAAAAAGTTAACACATATATTTAAGAAAAAGAAAATATTTGATTAAAGATCTATGTGGGGATGAGAAAGGAGAACCACAGAAGCTGCTGTTAACGTGTCTTTCTCAATGTGTTACCCCATGATACATCAACCCGACAACGTGGGACCTTCAATACTTTCCTATCATCCTAGCTTTGGGACCTTCTACCACTTCAAATCTATCCATAGAGATAGGAGTGGGATCCAACAAAATCATCCAATGATATTGGGTGATTAATCTCGGTTATTGATTTGAGATCGAATGAATGATATTATACTTTCAATAAATTATTTTTGAATAATTTTTATTTAATATCAAATAATGAATTTTTTTAACTCATTCACATGGTTACTAGTTGCACTCACCCTAAAAAAGATTTTGTCACATAACTAGTTGCACTCACCTCAAAAAATAACACAAGAAGAAAGTGTTTCTTGAGAGATTGGCTATATACTAACTCAATGTATATGTATAACACATTTATTTTTAGACGTGCTCATATTAGCACTAATATTGAGTAGTTATTTTTTACTTTTTGATTTGGGGATATTAGTGATTAAATCCTAATATTGTTAGTATTTTAGCAATCACATATTTAATAGAGTACATATCCATTTTTTATTTATTCTAGTGTGTATTATCTTTATCCAAAACATCTAAACACTTGCGATTCTCAGATACATGACACTCGTTATCTGATCCGATATAATATTTATCACTTGTTGCCAAACTAAAAAGTAAAACAAGTAATTCGACTAGTAACTATCGAAAGTTATTTTATTTTCTTCAAAAACAAGATTACATCACATAATTATGTTTCTCAACTGCACGTTTTTTGACTTATTAAAAGAGTGTTAAGTTATCCCCATGAACTTACTTCAGTTGGTAGAGATATTGTATATTATATGCAGATGTTGGGGTTCAAACCCCATACACTCTACTTCTCCACAATTAAATTGTGTGAGCTCTAGCCACTATGCTACTTGAAAAAAAAAAAAAAAAGTGAAGTTAAGAAATGGATGAAGAGAACTAAATGCAAGTTAAATAAGTTTGTATTGTTTGAGGTGTGTTTAATGTGATATGTACATTTGCTAATTTTAATTTCACAAAAATGTTAAAGCATAATTCCTACCAACCATGACTTTGGCAGACTCCATTTACATCACCCTACACTTAAAAATAAGAAATTGAGCACGTATAATCAAAATTATTCAATCCGTTTAAAGATGATATAAAAGAGATGCATTCATCTAAAGGATAAAAAATCAAAATATTTAAGAGCGCCAGATAGAGAGAGAAAGATCAATCAGTTAGGGAAGGGAGTCTAATAAGCGACGAAAGAGACATTGCAATCGTGCAAATTGCATTATTTAACAAGACAATATTTTTGCATTATTGCAATCAAAACAAGCAAGATTGAAAAGTCTTGGATTCATAGGGCCATCCAACTATTGCCAAGCTTGAAATTTTAATTTTTACAACTTTTTTAGTTGTTGAAATTTGACAACTTTGTTTAATTCCCATGATGGGTAGTTGAATAATTTGTTAGACACCGAAAATTGAAATGACTTGAGTAGTTTTAAATTTTAATGATCTTGTCCATGAACAAACGATGTTACACCCGACATAAACATATCTAGCTAATTGCCATCTTTAATTGAAGCTATCAATCAATTAATGTTAAAAACAGAAGTCATGGAGTAAGCCTATGTTTGGTATCATAGTAGATATCTCCAGTATCACGGTGATTTACCGTAATTTTTTAAAAGCTACATTTTGTAGCTTCTGTAAAATCACGGTGGATCATCATGATTCTAACGTAGCCACCGTGATACCAAACACACTAAAGAGAATCCCTTCTTTTTGGACACATCACATGGTGCCTAAAGCATCTACTATTGTCAATATTGATGCACCTTCTATGAGTTATCACTATTGTAGCCCAGAAAAATTAAAAACCCTTTATGTGACACTTCAATTTTGTAAGCATTATACGATACTTACAAATCCCACAAAGCTAAAAGAGCCAGTCAATAGTGCATGGCATGGTATCTATCTAGATGTGGTGATCAAGGGCAACAACTTTCTTTCTCAATATATGAGCTGTATCATTCTAGTGTCACACCTTATAGGACCAGCTCTGGTCAAATTATATTGGCCATTAATATTAGCTAGGGGGAATACCAAGTAAAGAGTTTAAATGAACTTTTTACTAATGTGGCTGCTTGACTCAAAATTATTTCATTTCGCAATTATAGATTAGGTTTGCCTAGTATGTTTTTATTGTTGAAAATGGTTTAACTAATCTCTTTTTTGCAATGTAGACTTGAGTTTTTTTTTCTTTTTCAAGACCCTCACATTAAATACAATTGAACTTGATGCGTTGATAATTTGGTGGGTGGTCAAGATGGACAAGCTTTCATACTCCCTCCGTTTCAATATATAAGCAAAAAAGACCAATTCACATTTATTAAGAAAGTTAAAACATAGTAATTTGAGGTATAATTTTTTGTATTCTCCTTGGAATAAGTTTCATGGAAAAAAGTAAAATCAATTCTCATTGGTTAATGATTATGGAGAGAATAAAAAGGTAAACAAATTCAATGCAATTTGCATTTAATTTTACTTTGAAAAAGAAGATTTTCTTGAAAAAACATAATAATAGCATAAAAATTGGTCTTTTTTGCTTGTATTTTGAGACAAAGAAAATGTGATTTTTTTGCTTATATTTTAGGACGAAGGGAGTACCATATTAGATCTTGATGTGTGTATTTGTTTTTAAGGTGGTTTTATCTTAGAATCACGATGAACTACAATGATTTTTTAAAGCTACAAAGGTAAATTTTGAAAATCATGGTGGTCCACCGCATTTTTGACAAAGCCATTGTGATAACGAACATACACTATATTGAGTCTAAATCATTCTTATAAAATTAGGTTTTTATGTTGAAGCGTGTCAAACTTTATAAACTCTTTTAAAACTATCTTTTTCCATTGCGAGACTTGAATTTTCTCAAAATTGAGTCAAAGTTATTTCAAATTCGGTGTGGTTAACGATTCTCAACAATCATGTAGTCGGTAGTTTGGGTTGTGTTAATCTTATTGGACCGGTCAAGCCATATATTCCTATTTAAGTAAACCGTGGGTTTAACAATATTTAGAAAACTCACTCAAAAAATGAAGTGTTCGATAAAAATCAGACATTATACACACACAAACACACGCATATGAACATGATTAATTGACATCATAGTGTCAAACTTAATATTATGACACATAGGATAATTCTTTATCTTATATTCATGTTACAAAATCCATTGTTAGAATGAAAATTATTAAAATATAGACTATATTTATGAAATTTCACATTGATCTTAAATCATTTGATTTATCAATGACATACATCAAAATTAACTTGTTCCTTTTTAAGTTTATCTCATGTGTCAATAAAATACATCAAAATTAAATTATTTAAATAAATGTTAGTAAATTGAAATAGCAACAGTTTTCTTCATTTAGTAACATTTTTCAAGTGTAACACTTAATCTCAAATATGTTATAGGAATACCGAGAGACATCACACTTAGCCCTCTCATCTGTAAATTACACACGAGAGAATCCATACCATGCAGTATAAAACGAGCTAAAGATCCTCTTGGCCACATGTGTTAACCTAATATGATTATGAAATATTTTCTTTGTCAACATATATTTATCTCATTAGTGAGTACTTCTACCATCTTTTTCATCTTGTGGGGTCTCAATGTCCCTTATTTCTGTAGACACATACTTTCAAGAAGTTGAAAAAGGAAAAAACACATCAGCCGCAGCAAGTGGGAGGCTTCAATCTAATCTACCTTAACAATTTCAATGGCAATTAGCTGCAGTCACTCACTCTGGCTAGACTCCTCCTTAATTTGTTTTCTTCTTTCTTTTTAAGCTCTTGTTTTTTAGTGGTACAGATTTATATACTATTCTTTTTGCTTTTTTCTATGAGCATCGATCATAATCACTTTTTCTTTTTAAGAGAATAGGGTGTCGTATGTGTTTTGTCCAAAGTATTAAAAATTTCACACACTGTTATTCTGTATAAAGACATCATAGAAAAATGTACATCATATTATATTTTATTAGTAATACCACAAAATAAATATATTTAATTATGATTTTTTAGCTATATATATGTGTGTTTAATTCATGATACATTTTCCGCAACCAATACAATCTATTAGACCACTAAAACATATTAAAAATTTCACTTAATAAAATGACTTTATATTATTATTTTTAAAGATAAAGTTAATAAAAGCTTATCTAAAATTAATATTGCCTCAACAACAATTAAATCATTGATTGGCTTTATAATCATTTGAAAACACATATTGAACAAAATCAATCACATTAATTTAATAAATAATTTTGTTTTCTAAGGGCTTGAAAAACAAATTTAAACAAAAATTTAGTAATTTAACTAAAATACTATTATGGATTTTAAATATGACTCATCTTAAAATTTGCATTAAGTTTTAATATGTGTTCGAAAAAAAGACTCTTTACAAGAACTAAAACAAAACAAATAAGAATATATTACACGAGCCAAAAAAAAAATCCAAATATAAATTATTTCTTACGAAGTGTAACATTTTTTTTTTTTTGGGGGTTACACATTTAGTTTTGCTAGTACAATTTTCAGTTTCTACCTTAATCAATCTGCTAAGAACATTGCCTTATCATGGATTATAATCATATACTATTTCATAAGTATTTAATCATGCTAGTTTTCATCAAGAGAAGCTAGAGTTGATTCTGTCCTACATGAACTAAGACCTTGAAGAGTAGTAAACTTCCTGTCTCAAACCAATGACATCAGACCAACTCATGTGGGTTCACTGTAACTAAATAATTAGCCATATATATTATGTTTTTTTTTCTTCTTCTTATCCATTATAATTTGTAGCAATAATCATAACATGTTCTCCAATATATCTTCTATCACTTAGGCCCTTAAAACTTGTTATAAACTAAAATTTTAAGAATCAAACTCAAGTTTTTTTTTCCGAGCGAGAATCATGTTATCAATTATCTCAATAGAGTATACGGATCTGTCTAGTATGTATCTCTATGAAGTTTATATATTTACTTCTTCTTTTCATTAGTTATCCCAATCGACCCCATGCAAAATTAGGTTTGTTTAACAAATAATTTAAGCATGTGTTTGGCTCTACGATACAATTTCCACATCAAGCCAAAATTATGGTAGGAGCCACGTTTACACCGAAGCTACATATAGTAGCTTTTCCAAATCACGGCAATTTTTGGCTTGAGACGCGAGAAAGCTGCTTCCACCGCACATCCAAACAAGCTATAAAGCTACTTGGGACAACGAGATCAATTCAGCATATACAGTGATAGAAGTAGGTATTAAAAGGAGTTCTCTTAGAAAACTTCCTTCATAATAGATCATAATATGTCATGCCAATCATAACTTTCACTTTAAAAAAATAGTTAACACAATTTTAGATAATAATACGATGAATCGTTTTGTCTCTCTATCAAGTTCCATCAAGGTGCTAGACTGCTAGTACAATTACACAAACTTTTTTGAGCCAAATTTACACAAAATTTATAAAAGATTTAAAATGAAATATTTTTCAATTAATTGGAGTTGTTAAATGATGAAAAATGTGTAAAACAAAAACAAAAAAAGTAAGTCACCCCACCATTGATGTGTCCATTTGACAAAGATTCGCGTGCATCGCATGGATTAAATGGGCACTATGAATTTGACACGACAAAATGTGTCTCCAACTTTAGATAATTATTGACTGAAAAAATACAAAAGGTGATATACGGATTTTTTATGTGTTCTATTGTATGATTAGTACACTAATCCAATTGATTATCATGTTCCCCTTTTTGAAATAAAAAACTGTTGTGTGACAAGAAAATTTGTGTATACCTTAGCTGTCATCATATAACCTACCATTTTGTGGGCTTGATTGAAATCCTTACTTTTCTTGATTCAATTTGAAGAAAATTCTTTCAGGCAGTAAAGGAGAAAACGACTTTGGAGTATACACTAGAATTTGAATCAAAACCTTGTATCCGCGCCATGTAGAAATAAATTGTGGTAAGTGTTAAGAATAATATTTTTATATGGTATGAATAACTTGTATTATACTAAGATTTGGAAAGTGTTCCTCTGCAAACATGAAGTGCTTACTGGATTTTTATGTTTTGGAAATCTCAAATTATACTATACTAATTCAGATTAAAATGTGTCACTTATGGTATAACTTTTGTCCTAACTATGAAAGAAGCAGCAGAAGAGGTTGTGAATATTTTGAAATCCTAATTTTCGAATACTTTATTTAGAATTTAATTACTACTCGGTTTCAAAAGATACTTCAATTACTTTTATCTTCTTTTTATGTTAAAATTTACACTATCATACCTTAAGGAGGAAATTGCATTACACTTAAAAAAAAGTTTGGTCGTGGTTTTCTTCTGTGGTGTTCATATGGGAGATTAGCCTTTTCTCTTGAAGTCATTGTTTCTTACCTCTCCCTCAAAGAAATTTGGAAGACCTTTGAAAGGGAATGAGATACCGCGACTTTAAGATGAAAAAGTAATTGGTTTTAATGTAATTTTGTGTGTTTTATAAACACAACTATAAAAAAAAGGCAAAGTTCTATGGTACACCCAATATATTTGAGTGTACCGGTACACTCATTCTTTAAATTAATAATTAAATGAGTTGTATTTTTGAAGAAAAATATTTTTTTTATCACTTATAATTATAATAACTAAATCTTATTCATCAAAAGTGTCAACGAACTAATTTTTTTTTTTTTTGAATTTTTATCACTCATAATTAAGAACATTGATTATTTTACGATAATATGTAAAAAAATTATTGATGTTTTTTCTTATAAAATGATATTCTATAAAATATAAATATTGACAAATAGCTATTTATTACACAAAAAATGATCATTTATTTATAAAATTATGAATGAAGAGTACCGGTACACCTCACTTTGTGAGTGTACCGTAGAAGTTCCAAAATAAAAAATAACAAAATGATGAGATAGAAAGTAATATAAGAATTACACTAAAACACACAAAATTACACACTAAAGCCAATGTGACTCTTCTATCTCATCTTCTTTTATTTAGCGTTAAATATGTTTTTGATCCCTATAAATATATCAACTTTTCGTTTTAGTCCCTCTAAAATTTTCCTTCAACTTTTAGTCCCTAAAAAATTTTGCATCTTCACTTTTGGTCCCTCTTTTAAAGTAAACTCATATGTAGAATTCATATTTTTGAATAAAATTTTGCAGAAAAATTCATAATATTACAAGAATCCCTCCCAACAAAAATTAGAACTTTTTAACAAAACAAGAATATAATATGAATTTTTATATTTTTTATGGTTAAAAATTCATATTTAATTTATGTTTGGTTAAAAAATTCTAATTTTTTTTGGAAAGGTTTTTACAATATTCTACACAATTTTGTACAATTTCATTAAAAAATACTAAATTTACTTTAAAATAGGGAGCAAAAGTAGCGATTGAAAATTTTATAGAGACTAAACGTGGAAGGAAAATTTTAGAGGGACTAAAACAAAAAGTGAGTATATTTATAGGTACTAAAAACATATTTAACCCTAGTTTGAAACATGCATTAAATATTTGATGGATTGACCTTAGAAAGTTGGCAAATTTTATTTTGGAGTTGTTTGATATGTGGTCAATTTTAGATGAGCAATGATATTTGAACAACCATTTGGTACAACTTTCATGACAATTTTCTTTTTCTCCCTTTTTATTGGTAAAAAACAATGGAGAGAGAAACATGATGAGAGAGAGTAAGAATATAATGTGAGTATGAGAAAGAAAGTTGCCTAAAAATTGTCATAAAATAGTTGTACAAATGTCATTTCTCATTTTAGGTATATCCTTAAAAATTGTCTAAAAGTTTAACAATGATTTCGTCTACTCGCAATGAGTTGATTGATAAAAGACAAAAATAATTATATTCCGATTAAATATTTTTTAAAAGGACAAAAAATTTCTAAAACATTGCAAAGAAAAAGGACAAAAAAAGTATACTTTTAAAAGATAAAAGACCAAAATAATTTTTTTATAAATTAAAATACATTATATGATAGTTGGTCAATAACAGACATGTTTCAATGATCAAAGAGTGATGAACAGTCGATTTGGATCCTCTCGATTGAAAATTTTATCAAGTAAGAATTTTCAATGAAGAGCATCCTAATCCTTGAACAATCTACTTGCATATTACTAACCAAATATATATAATTTAGTTACTTCTACTCTCACCGATGTGGGACTTTTTCTGTTTTACAACTCAACGGGTAGAGAACTAAGATAGACTACGCAAAGTACTCCATCAAGTAGTTTAGACGTGGGCATTGTATTATAGGTTTCCATTGTGCTGAACACTCCCTTTGTGAATTGTCTATACTTCCAAGTTCCAGCACAAAGTACTCTTGCAATCTTGCATGAGCATACAAATTGTTCTTGTGGTGTTTGAAAATTGATCGTTATCATTTTTCAAAATGAACACTATTAGTCATTGGGTTTACTGCAATATTGTACAGGAAAGGTGGAGTCTATATCAAGGCACACTTGAAGAAGAGGATCGATCGTAAGTTTACTACTAAGAATAGAATATTCTAGATTAGACAACCGATGATTTAGATTTTAAGTTTACTGCTAAAAATAGAGTACACTAGATTAGACCACTACTGATTTAGATCGTAATTAATCTCAGAAGACTTTGATTTAAACCACCGCCAATAATGAATCTTTACTATGTCTACAATATTCAAAGAATATGTTCTTTGTCTTTTCCATTAGAGCCTTCTACACAAACAAGATAATCTGAAATTCAAATCAACTCATATGTTAGTGTGCAATAACCGTCACAAGTCTTTGTTTTGTGGCGGCTTTTACGGCTTTGTTGCTACTTTTGGATGCCATAAATAGCATTTTTTTTTCTTGTAGTTATAAATGCACTATTATTTATATATTGTATTAAATTAAAAAAAATCAAATTGTCAACCTTACAACAATTTTTTTTTTGTCACAACATTTTGATTCCAAGAAAAATGAGTCCTAATAATTTAAAGTTTGAACAGTGATAATTGTTGTCAGGCTTCAAACTATTTTCTTTTGAAAGTATTTATCCGCAACAAAGTTCATTAATTCAACCACTTAGTTTGATCTAACAATAGTTTCATAATCCAATTTCATGGAATTTATTGTAGTAGTAGAAAAAACGAGTAGCATTTGCACATGCTCTTTACTTAAAGAACTCCATAACCCAGAAGTTACAAACACAACATTCATATCTTATGCCTCTAAATCCAACTCTAGTTGCTAAATCAATGAATTCTTGCTTCGTTCTCTCTTTTCCTCCTGGGTTTTGAGTCATCATCAGAACATCCAATTGGGCAGTAGACTTTGAAGCATAACCATTCTCAGGCACAATGGGAATATGTGCCTCTAAAACAATCACCTTCCCATCATTAGGGATAGCATCATAACAATTCTTCAAAAGCTTTAAGCAGTGCTCATCACTCCAATCATGGAGTATCCACTATAAAATTTAATTAACAAATAGATTTCTGTTATTTGAACATCAAAAGTTAATATTAGACTATGGTTTGCTTTATATACAAAAATAACGTTACTTATAACTACTAATTAGATATAGGAGAGAGAAGTCAAACTAAATCCAAAATTCAAAGCGTATAGAAAGAGAGATCAAATTTTTGTTTTGTAACACATGAATAGTTAGGGGCGGAGGGACCGGGGGGGCCAGGGATGGCCGTGGTCCCCCCCCCCAATTTTTCTAATTTTTTTTTTACTGCTATTATACTATTATTTTATACTGCTATTTACGCATGATCATGAATATGGCCCCCCATTATTAGCATTTGTGTCATTTTGTATGTTGGGCCTTTGTTTTTATGGCAAAAAAATCCTTTTCACTTTTAAAAAAAGCCCATTATGTAAGTTTTTTTCCTAAATTATACTACTTTTTTAAGACTAGGTCCCCCCAATGTTTAAAACCTGGCTTCGCCCCTGTGAATAGTAGGAAGGTGAAACCCATTTGGGGTTGGCCTAGTGGTTGGCTTGGGATCTTGGAGTTTGCTCCTCTAAAGGTCTCAGGTTCCGATTCCCTCTAGTGCCAATTTCGGTGGGCTTACTCTGGCTTTAAATGGGGCTCCCGCAAGTGGGCGGTGGGATTGGTCCCATCGGATTAGTCGGTTCTTGAATCGGATACCGAGTTTTAAAAATTTTAAAAAAAAGTAAGAAAGTGATTTTAATTTATTGTATACATCTTCTAGCCCATTTAAAAATTGTAACTTTCGTCACACTAAGAATTTAGAGAGCTACTTTTACGACGAGTTTCACGATGCAGTTCTAAAAAAGATGAATTTAAATCAGTCATTTTTAAAATTAAATTAAAACATTTGAATATATTTTTTAGGAAAACTAAAAATTAACTAAAATAACACTAACTACCATTTTTGTGGCACATAAAAATAACATTACTTATAAATACATAGAAACTATACATAAATTATAATTATTAATCAAAATTTTGAATTGAACACCTTAAATACTATTTTAACGAATATGTAAATTTTCAAAGGAAGAAATTAATAAAATATTAAAATTTTTATTTTAAGAGCCACAATAAAGATAGGTAATGTTATTTTAGTTCATTATCAGTTTCCCTAAAAAAAAAATATTTTTCCAAGTGTCCTTTTCTGAAAAAGACTGATTTATATCGTCTTTCTAAGACGACCGTGATGCCAACACTCTACTTTCACCCCCACAATTTTCTTTAAAACCACATTCATATGAATTTGTTTATCTAGACATGGTCGTATGTGGATAAGTAAATATAATAAATGGTGTTTTTCCCCAATCATTTTGATTGAATGGGAAAGAGAGTGGTTCTTAAGAAGGATAGGGTTGGAAAAAGAAACTCTTAAAAAATTTAGAAACACTACAATCTAAAATTTAGCCAAATATGTTGTTGATAAGACTGACCATTTTAGATTGAGGGTTATCAATGGACTGCCTTATTCTTTTCTTTCTTTTTTGTTGTATAAATGATTGGCTTATTCTATTGTATCTAATTCAGCACTTAAAAAAAATACATTTTTTTGTTTGAAAAAGAGCTTGTTTGTTCTCCTAATTATCCAATATACTATGAACAACAATTCATACTCATATTCACTCACCTTCATAAAGATGGCATCTCCTTTAGGCACACTTTCAAACATATCTCCACCAACATGTTCAACTCCTGCCAACACCAAGTAGTTTTTTGGATTAGATGTTTTTTTTATGTGAGAACTCTCATAATCTAAAGTTTCATTGGATATAGCATCCAACATCTAATCATTTAACACCACATTACTTTTTTTGGGTACAATAACACCACATTACTTCTTTATTATTTAATTATTTCAAGAGAATTTAAATTTTAGATTAACTTTGTGAGTATTAAAGAATTTTTTATAAAATAGATATTTCTTTGAGTATGATAAATAGTATCATTTAAAGGTCATACCACGATAAGAAGGGGCATGTTGAATGACATGAGGCAAGTCGAAATTGATACCATGTATATTAGGGTATTTTGATGTGACCAAGTGAATGTTAACCCCAAGACCACCTCCAACATCAACAAGCCTTTTTATGCCCTCGAAACCATTGTAGCTCTCAAGAACCTTGTTCATAACTATTTTGGTATGATTGATCATCGCTGTATTGAAAACTTGGTTGAACCTTGAGTCCAAGCTTGGATAATCAAAGGCATGTGTGCCATGAACCATGTTGAATGGGACACCCCCTTCTCGAATTGCATTATTAAGCTCAGACCTAAGAATGGAAAAATAGAAACGAGAAATTATGTGTTCAATTACTTTCCTAATAAATGAAGAAACTGACTGTTGAGATTGAAAAAGTCTCAATTGGAAGGCTTATCTAGCAAAAAAAATTCATGTTGCAATATTGGAGCAACTATTTTATAAAAAAATTACAAAAGTTTGAAAAATACCTCGACAAATTGAATGGTTGTTCATATTCAATTATTATTTTTTAAAGAATAATTTATTTGCAATTTTTTGTTAAAAAAAGTTATATGTCATTTTATATTCAATGGCTAAGGTAAAAATTTTTTTTTTGTCAAGTAGCCTAGTGGTTAGAATTATCCTTTTTTAAAGTGAATAAGTAGCCATATAATAATGTATTTTCCTACCAATTGAGCTATGCTCACGGGGATCTCTTTGATACAATTTTATTGGGCTTAAAAAATACCATTTTATAAAATAAATAAAAAATCATGTTTGACAGTCGATAAGAAAAATATGTGGCTAATTTTTTTTTTTTGAAGATAAAAAATATGTGGCTAAATATTGTAGGCAATGTGAATAACATGTGATATGGAACAAATATAGAGGTGTAAAGACAAAAAAAGAAACGAGAATCGACAATCTAGAGAAATGTCATGTGATATGGTAATATTTTTTAACAACAAAAAAAACCCACAAAAATCCAATAATCCACTTTAGAAAACAATACATCAAAGTTAAAGTTTCTGAATACCACAGTACTTTGTGTATTGTGTATAACTTTAAAAAACCTTGAGAGAAAACCATTGAACTTGTGTTCACTCTTTAAAAAACCTCAATTCTCCCGATTGAATATGCAAAGACTAATGTATATTAAAGTTTTAATTGAATACTACACGATATTTTGACTAATGTTTTATTTTATTTTTATTTGGTAACTATGTAACAATCTTTCGATCGTATTAATGACTAGTATCTATTAGAATTTAGTCCCTCTCTTTTAAAGAGTATCTCTTTATATTTTTTTTATTCACATAACCAAATTTGATATATCACTTCTTTTTTTTAAAAAGTTAAATTAGCTCACCCAAATTGATATCAGGAGAATTGAACCTGAAACTTTGAAGAAAAATACACTCCCAGATCTCAAACAAATACTACCAGATCAATCCAAGTGGGTTAAGTCGAAATATCACTTAAATGATTCTGACTCCAATATCAATTGAACTAACGTAATGTTAATAAGAGTCCATAACAATAATTATAATAATAATATTTAAAAAAGGAGAAGGAGATGAACTAACCAGCTAGCTAAGAAAACATTATCTTGAATCAAAGCCAACAATGGTCCTAATGAAACACCATCAGAATTAGGAGCAAAAAACCTAGCAACAGAAGTCATACTATAAAGTCTATGAAATGATCCAAGCTTTTGTTCATCTTGAATGACCAAACACTTTAAAACATCGTGGGATGCAAGAAGAGCAAGAATGCGATCCAACATTTTGGGAGCATCAAGATTGTTGCAAGAAATACGAGATGCAATCTCATCTGCAGAGAGTTGAGCACCTTGACCAGCTTTATGCAACACATCAAATATACCAAGCTCAGTTGCAGAATGGAGTGCCATTGGTAGCACCATAGAGTTGCAAAGCTGTATAGCATATGAAAAACTGTCTTCATCTTCTAATTCTTGTTTTTCGGATCTCCTTACTCCATTTCCATTCACACCTAAGTCTAACACATTAGAATGGTTTGCCATGTGAGCTTAAAAATCCAAACACCCGCAAACTAAGTATATAGCTATAAGTCCTTACCACCACTGATTTTAGGTAGTTGATTCTTTTTCCAGTTGTGTTGTCTTGTTTTTTAGCTATATTGAGGCACGTTTTTGGTTTTGGATTGTTGACAATCCCCCACTATTTTTTGTATTGTATCACTCATAATTTAATTGTATTTATACTTTTATATACTTTCTTTCCTGCCAAAGTGTTATCAGTCATTTTTTATATGTAATAACTATGATTCCTGTCATTGGAAGTAGTTTATTGGGAGAGGCCACATATGAATAAGTAATTTTTTATTAGTGAGTGAATGTGGCATAATCATGGTGCATCACCAAGATTTTGATAAGAACATATTTTAGAATTTCAACAAAATCATGATGTTTCCTTAAAAAAAAATAAAAAATTATGACTACATTCTGAGTTCGCCAAACTCAATATAGATCTAAACATGGACTAAATTTTTGATCGATTACATCTTATAAAGTTATTGTGGAGTACTTTGATATGGGGTCAATTTTAGATGTGCCCTTGAAAATTGTTTAAAATTTTAACAATGATATACGTTGTCTTGTAAAAGTGAAAATTTAAGATCTTTTGTATGCTTATAATTGAGATAATGAGCTGATTGATGTCGGTTTAACAAGTTGGAAAAAAATATTATGATAAAATATTTTTGAAATAATAAAAAAAATCAGTAAAACGTTACAAAAAAAGGGACAAAAATGAATTTTTTAAATATAAAAGATTGAAATAAATTTTCAATAATAAATAAAAGACCAAAAGAATATTTTAGCATATCTTCTTTTAAATTAACCACATTATGTTAGCAATTCTTTTTTATTTTGCGATATAAAAGTTTAGTTGACTTGAGTATCAATAGCTCACCATGATCAAGAAATATTTCAATGATTAGAGATTGTTCCTAGTGTAGGATTGATGAGAGACAAGCCCGTACTCTTATAAAATAAGTTAAATTATACCGAAGGTTGTTTATGTTATTTAATTGTAATAAATTGGTCATTTAAGTTATTTTCGTACCACTGAAGTTCTTTAAGTTAATTGATTGTAAAAGTTGGTCCTTCAAGTTTTTTTCATACCAATTAGGTCTTTTACTTAATCGGTGATTTGACGTACTTATGCCTCGGTACCAACGTCAGTTAACTCATGTTGGGTACCAGCGCCAGTTAACTTGTGTTGGTTTCAGGTATACTAACAGAACAACAATTCTTGACAAATGATCGGCTACCACTGCATTCATTCACAATACCTTATAATCACCATATTCATTCATTCACAATACTATATGTTAATTTTTTTTTCATTTTCAATCATTCACTATATTTTTAAACGTATTCAGTTGCTCAATGGTAAGCATGTCTTAGAAAGATCAATTCATTAATTTCTAAAATAAATCCTAACTAAAAATACACAAGTACGCAAAATAAATTCCAAAACAATAAATGTCGACAAATTAACATTCATTGTTTAATTTCATCTCCGTTCAAATCGGGCAATAAATGAAGCGTTGCATTACATTACATTCTTCCTAAGGATGTTGTATCAATTAAATTCAAGGTTGTATGCTCAAAATGTTGGCATTAAAGTATCTTATACTTAGTGTAAAAAAATTTCACTATCTCTTTGAAAACTCAAAAGAATGGAGAGAACTCCTTTTGTATTCTAGCTAATGAATTGTATAGATTCTCACATCAAATTTCTCCATATAAAATGATTAATGATGAAAGAGAGTGCATTCCAATATATCCTTTGGAACTTTATCCTACTGCTCTGCCAACTGTCATGTTTCAACTGACAGAGGAGTATGATCAAGCTCAAAAAAATATCTTGGAAATGCATTTCCTTTCATCACCCTCTTCTATATGAATGAATTTGTTATGAGAATTTGTACAACTAGGTAGGATACAAAACGTGTTCTCTTCATTCTTTCGAGTTTTAAAAGAGACTGGCAAAATTTAACACTAAGTATAAGACACTTCAATGCAAACATCTTCAGCAAACTAACAAGAATTAAACTAAAATCCAACAAAATAATGACATAACACAATAATACAAACTTAATCTTCATCGTAGTGAACCAAACTCTTGAGAATATCTTCAGAAGATCTCAGCAACAAAACATCCAACTCGATTGTCAAGAACACGTTGTGCTAACCAAATATCGTGAGCATGTTTCTCACATCATCGTCCTTCTTGAGCATCATCTAGATGAACTGCAATCTCCCGACTGAGTTGATCGATGAATGTCGTTATCCAACACCCTCCTTCATTACTCATCATACTCACCATTGTAGCAGACTGCAGTTAACATCGTGTTTGGATCTACAAGATAAATGGTCATTGCTTCAGATCTACACCATAAAAAAATAAATACAATCAATGAAAAACTCATTAAAACATTTCATCAAACACTTGGAGTGCAAAATATACATAAACCCTAAAACTAAAATCTAAAACATAAACATGTAAAAATTTAATCAACTTAAATATAGTCTAAAAAGAATTCATAACATAAATATGTAAACATTTAATCATTTACTACAAAAAAAAAAATCAAAATATACATAAACCCTGAAACTAAAAACATTTCTAATTTAAGAGGAAAAATGTAACATATAAATATAAAATGTCAATGGTAATGAATTATGAAAACTTACTTGTTATTGGAGTGATGAATTATTTGAATTTGAAGAAATAGGATGTTGGATGATTTGAGAGAGTTTTAGAGATTGAGTTTTGTGAAATGGAAGAAATAAGCTTCTGGCTCTACTATAAAATAACGTAACAGCAGTTAATTGTCGCTGGGCCAGCACAAGTTAACTAACGTTGGATACCGAGCGGTAGTTGACTGCCGTTGATGTTAAATAGGGAAATTTGTGGTGGGAATGAGCAAAAACCAAAGGGAGAAGAGCAATTTTCTTTTAAGGCAGGAATTATTGGACTTTGAATTAGATTTATTGGGCTGTAGTTCATATTGCCTGGCCTTAGCCCATAGCTGATAGAAAATTGCTTTTTAGGCATCCAACCTTTTCTCTCAAGCATTTCGGAATGAGAAGAGTTTACTTCCAACAACAGATAACTGAGTCCTGGTATGCTCCATTTACCACATGCTCCATTTAGTCTATTTAGGGTATTAGGTGAAGGACATGTGGCATAAAAAGATTCAATGGTTCAGATTTTAAATAAACAAAACATGTTTCTTTTAATAAAAAAAAATTAAAACTCAATTGAGGTTCATATTTCTCTTCTCTCGTATCCTAATATTCATCTCATCCACGTTATGTTCATCTTCCACAACCGTATCCCGTCACTGCCATGCCTTCCGCCATCGTCGTCGATCAAACACAACATCTCCCCTCTTCCTCTCACCACCCCTCTCCCATCCTCATTGTTGGTTCTTTTCTCTTCCACACCATTTGATTCATTCTTACCCACTTTTTCCCTTGCCAACTTCTAAATATTCATGACAGCAGGGACATACAGAGGAAAATACATAAATTTGATGTTGAGAAGAGAGGGAGATGAGAAGAGTGGAGAGGATCCGATCTTGATATTGATAGATGAATGAACAACGACAATTGAGATGAACGGCGACGACGCAATCGACATATGTTGGAGGTGATGAAAGGGGAGAGGAAGAGTTTACGATGAAGTTGAAAAGAGAGCAACGTTAAATGTACCAGAGAGAAAGTGGAATCTCAATTGAGTTTTAATTTATTTATTTTATTTAAAAAACATGTTTTGTTTATTTAAAATTTGAACCATTGAATTTTTTTTGCCACATGTCATTCATCCCATACCCTAAATGGAGTAAATTGAGCATGTGGTAAATGGAGCATACCTGGACTCCAGATAACTTTCATTTTCTATCTACGATAGTTAATTATCGTTTCATGTATGCCAGCGGCAATTAACTGTCATTCCAAACATGTTTGATATATCAGGCACACTTGTACTCCACTATTCACTCACCAACTTTCTTCCTCTTCCATCTCGAATCCAAAAAGTTCTTCTTTTTTTTTTGTGCAAAAGCTTTGTCTTAAATCATTGAAGAAGGATTGCTAGAAGGTTTCTACATTCATTTGACGTCAAGAAACAGATATTAAATTTTTAACACGATTACATTGTTGCATTTTTTTGCCATGTTTTCGTGTTCTCACATGCCTACATAATGATAGTCACTATGTGATACGTAACACACTGATTAAAAAAATTAACTGGTCATAAGACTGATTAGATGTCAATATTTGAAAGTGAGGAACGTCTTTAATATATCTTGAATGGTCTGTACTTGATAAAGGAAGTTTTACCAGTTGGTAATCTTCCAGCACAATGGTAGGTATGCCAATTTTTTCAAACAAATAAAATATTATATCCATAGAGACCTAGCTTAGTTAACTTATGTTTGTATCGATATATTTTCTGAACAAATTGTTTATAAAGGTTTTGGTGGTCGAAATCAAAGTAAACTGAATAAATATAGATAAAGTTGTGTTGGGATTGAATTTTAATAATTATTCCTCATATGTTTTCTCTTAATTAATTGTATACTTTTTATTCTTCAGATAAAAATTCACCCTTTCCTCAGTGTATGTCTCCAAACTAAGGTTAACGACGCTAAATAACATAGAAGCAACGGACTTTCGATGCTCAGTGATAAAATAGCTTAATTTTTCTATGGCCTATGTTGGAAAAGTTATACATGAATATAGACATACCAGCGATATATCGGGCGATATCAGCTATACATAATCCAAACCATGTCCTTTAGATAGCCAACCTTAATAGGGTCTGGCTAAATCAAAAGATTGATTGTGGCATAGTACATCGACAATAAAGCATTAAGAAAAGATATAGACTAAAATTAAATTGAGAACAATAATCATATACAACCAGTCAGACTAAGAGTACTACATAGATTCCTATCTATGTTACATCCAATTCCAATACAATAGAGAGTTTAGTTACCCATGTGTCGCATGACTAACAAGAGAGAGTTGTTGAATCTTGGAGAAGCATCAACAAGCTTGTTTCCAAGAGTAATTGGGCCTACAATGGCTCCAACGAATCTATGCCCTCGTTCCCTCTTTGTTTTACTTTAGATTTACAATTGATTACATTTACAAATGACTAGCACTTCTGTTTATAAAATTTCTGAAGTTGCAGATTCGCTAAGCGAATATATTTTTTAGATATTTTTCAGATACATTTACAAATGACTATCACTTCAAGGGAGGGGAAAACCAACTGTTTTTTTAGATATTTTTCCTTAAACCGACCTTACTCGCTAAGAAGGACTTTTATGCTTAGCGAACCACCTTTGCTTTTCCTTCTTGGAGGGTTGACCGTCTTTGCTTGCTAAGCCTAACTTTCATGCTTAGCGAATCAACTATTGCATTTTCTTATAGAATCCTCTGTTTGGGCTCGCTTTCACCTCGCCATGCATACTTAGTGAATTGTGGTTGTCTCCAGACGTCCTTATGATGCTCTGACATAACTCTGGTGTGTGTGCTTGCCTTTGATTACTCCACATTTGAGCAGTCATTGTTTCAAACCTATAAAATTTTATATAAACTGGACGTAATAGCCTTCTACCATACTATATTAACATAAACGATAATTGTATCAAATTGGAAGTTTTTATAATTGATTTCTTGCAAAACAAGTTGATAAGTTATATGAAAAATAATAGTATTTTAGCACTTATCAGTACCTTCCACTAAATAATCAAATTGCACCAAAAGCTAAGTGGTTGACGTTATTGGATATGAATCACATTATCGTAACTTGCTACAATAAAGTTGTAGTTGAGTTGGGAAAACATGAAACCAATATTTCTAAAACTTTTTTCCGAGTTAGAGGACAACCACCAATAAAACCACATTACATATGTTGGCTTAATCCCGGATCACTTTGTTCATGTATTTTTGAGAGATGGTTATACAATACCTTCACCATGTACGGAGTGAAAACTAAACAAGAAAGAAGAAGCTGAGACATGTGAATATGCTTTTTTGGATAGACAGTCTTGGTTTCGAGACCTCATGGATATTACAAGAGGATAAAAAAAACCACCGAAAAAAGAATTAAATGAAGTCATTCCGATTCCTTTGAATAGTGAAGATAAAGAAGAGGAAGAATTTGAAGAAGATGAATTTTACTAGACAGGCTATGACACATTTTTCTTGGTGCTCATACTTTTTTTTGTTGATAATGCAATGATATATTTTTTGTGGACTATGATACGCCGGCATTTTTTTGAATCCAATATATCACTAACATTAAAAAAAAAATGTTTTTTTATATGTGGTGGACAAAGAATTGATAGTTTATGGAGATAATATTGCACCGCGTTTTATATAAATATATGACTTTGGTTAATCTACAATTCATTTTATCATTTGTTTCATTTCATTTAGTATGATATTTTCACTTGTATATACTTCTGTCAAGTGAATCATGTCTCTGAATGAGAAAGTTGAAGGGTGATGAGCAAAACCGCAAGTGTACGGTTTTACCGAAGTAGTAAAAATAGAGTATCGTTCCAACAGGGAGTTGTTCAATTTAATTAACTTTTAAGAGATGATTAGAAGAAAGTTTGATTGTAGAGATTGGGTTTTTAAAGGTTAAAAACAATAATAATAAAAAGCGCCTTGGGATTATTGGTTCATCGTAATGACGAATCCTTCACAAACAAACCCTAAACTGTACTTTATATTCGACCTACTTTCTAAAGACAAGTTTCTCTTAAGTGTATCCAAGGCCTCTCTCGAGGTGCAGTGAGTGTGTTCCTCTAGCAACCACGCCTATTCTTATGGTTGATTGCTATTAGAATCCTTGAAGAACGAAACTTTATATGTCTCAAGGTTTGCTAGACTACTCTCATGTTTCGCAACCCTTGTCTAAATTCACTTGTTCCAATATCAAAGCTTCGCTTTCGCATTATGAATTGATATTTGAGATGATGAATTAACAAATACTAACCCTCCGCTTTCGCATTATGAGTTTGACATTTGTTAATTCATTATAAAAACAGTGAATTAGATTAGAAAGTAGATTTATATAAAATTAGGGTTTATGGCTTGGTTTGATTAGGATTACGTCATTAGACTT
>Ga0228711_1003065_pt1 | contig 25921 bp, 14 predicted proteins | sample MedpolnodulmetaG_2_FD_177996 | JGI IMG/M metagenome (GOLD analysis project Ga0228711, IMG submission 177996) | Root nodule microbial communities from Medicago polymorpha collected in Santa Monica, California, United States - brown nodules | ecosystem: Host-associated > Plants > Roots > Nodule... | reverse complement strand
AAAGAATAGGTAGCAAATAAATTTGTGAAAAACAAGATAATTAACAAATTGTCGAATTGAACATTATAATTAATAGCAAAATAAGGCAAATGCGCAACATAAAATAAATCGAACAACAAAAATAAATCCAAAGGCATAAAATAAGTCTCAAAATAAACTAAACAACTAAGATAAATCCAAAAGCATAAAATAAGTCTCAAAATAATCGCACCGGCAAAATAATTCTTTTACTAAGTCAATCAACTCCAAGTCAATCATCATTTAAGTTATAAATATATGGTCCTCCTCCTCCTCCTCATGTTGTTGTCATAACATAATTGTTTCCAACGATTTAAGCGGGCCGACCGGCCCCGCTTCGTGTCCGCCTCGTTTTTCAACGAGGCGGGAAGAGCCGAGTCAAATATAAAAAACGAGTTCAAAATTTCGACTCAGCCCACCAAAAATTGCGAGCCAAACGGGTCAAACCCGTTTTGCCACCCCTACTTAAAAGTTTGACATGTGCTATTCTGTTTTATTTTTTCGAGGACTTACTATTTAACATATCAACACACCGATATACTTCCTTTGATTTTAAATACAAGTATAAATTATTTTTTTGGAGTTTAAAATATAATTTTTAATGAAGGAAAAAATATAAATATATATGTCATCTTATTTTCCTCTATTTCTTTTTTGACAAAAAAAATTACTCTACTTAATATCACGATTCCTGAAATGTCATCCATTCAATTAATTTAATTTTATAAAAACTTTTTTTATTTCTTTGACACAAGGTTTAATATACAATAAGAAATTATTTATTTTATTAACAATAAATGATTAAATGTGATAAACTATTATTCTCAACTTAAGTGTGGGATTTTTTTTTTTTTTTTTTTTTTTTTATATTTAAAACCGAAGTATATTGCACAAATAATATGTTTATATGTTATTGATAGATGTGCATCTCGCACCGTAAAACTGTAGGAGCATTGAATCTCTCTCTATCTCTCTCTCCCCCGTGTGTGTGAGAAGCAAATCCTACATCTTTTATTTCAAATATTTGATTTTGTAAATTAATATTTCAATAAAATTATTTGACTTTTTTAATCAAAAAAATGTATTAAAAAAACATCATTTCAATGCACAAATAGTGCCTTGAACCGATAAAACGATTAGACTCACAACGTTGAAATCGATAAAACAATTACCTAAGGAGTACCCTGAATTGATTGGTTGTTACATTGATCCATCTCATTCATTAACCTATTACATTGATCCATCTCATTCATCAACATGGACTATTCCAAATGCCTAACGTTGGAAAGTGAGGAGAAAAACGTAGAGGTGGAGGACGAGAACATAGTTGTAGGAAGGGACAAACCCAAGTATATACAAAAATGGGTGCCCGCCACCCATAACTAGTATTACTACTTGCTCCAATATATACAGATGTAACGTGCACCCCCTTCAAATAATATAATATGTATCAACATACACTACTAAAAAACACTAACTTTTTGCGACAGATTTTAGTAAGGGGACAAATTCCGCCTCAAATGGCGACGGATCTTGTGACGTTTGAATAAAATTAATCATTGCGACGGATCGCATAATCCATAGTTTGCATTAGTGAAGCCGTGGTTAAGTTTCCGTCACATATTCGGCCACAAAATTGAACAAATTGGGTTTAGTGAGGACATTAGTGACAAATAAAGTTGTTGCTAAATTTCCGTCATAATTTCGTCACAAAAGTGCTTAGTGTTTATTTTGTTACTGAGTTTGAGACGCAATGTATCCCTCTCTACATTTTTCCTCACTAAAAACGTCACTAATGCAAACTATGGATTATGCGAGGAAATATTTCCGTCACAACCATTTTTTATTATATTTTTTTATTAAATTAATAAATAAAAAATGGAAAATTAAGATGAATTTAGGTTTCATCCTTTTTTATTCCAAATTTTGTCTCAATGTTTAGGTTGCAATTTTTTTTCCTATCACCAAGCCTTTTCAGATTATATTTGTCGAATATATTGTTCTTGGTTCAGTAAATATAATATGAACTGCAACAATATATATTTTTCTTTATTAATTGTATGTATATGTGATTTTGCATGTTTCAGATATGGACCACTAGGACCGCCTTAGGAACAACAAACCTTCCAGGATTGTTGCCGCCAGGCAAGAGTGGTTGGAGAGGAATGTTGCAGAAAGGAGAGTGCATAGGGGCAAGGGGAATCGAAGTACCATGCAGATGGCACCGAAACATCTCAAGCAAATGAGCCTGAGCCCCAACCCGAGCAACACCATATGGAGGAGGAAGAAGAGGTGGAGCTGAAGAACACGAATGATGATGAGCACCCGCATGTCTGTGCTCACCCAGTACCATGTTCACATGGCATATCACTTGACTGGGGGAGTAGTAAGATTTAACAACTTTAACTTTTTTTTATAGTAGCTTTTTTATGTAAATTGAAGGCTATGTTTATTATTTATGTAAACTGAACTGAATTGTATCATAATATTAATTTTTTGTTTTTCAATTACTGTAGTGGCATGCCAACTTAAAGTGTGTGAACAACGGCAAAAAGTTGCAGGCTATGAAAGAACCAAATTTGGATAGGATGCAAGAGCGATGGTTCAAAGATACAAAATGTCAGTTATCTATCCATTGTCATGACCTGTTATTTGTTTTATTGATAGATAACACGAGGAGTCGTCTAGCTTCCATCTTCTTATTTGGGATATGGCAGTGACATTTGATGATGTGTCATGTCTGCTGCATCTCCATGTCAAGTGTCGGTTCCTAGACCAGAATGGTCCTCATTCTAGGTCTGACACAATTGAGTGCCAGGTGAGAAAAACAAAGGGTATCATGCGTGTTTTGACTGGTTGAGGGCAGATTTTAAGAAGCGTCTACAGGAAGCAGGTTAGGCTAAGAAAGAGGGTGATGTTAAAGAGATGTAGATGAAGCAGGACGAGACTCTTTGCATCTATCTACTCTACTTTGTGGGTGTCACACTCTTCACTGACAAGAGCGCAAACTATATGCACATGACATACCTGAAGTACTTTCGGGACATGGAGCTGGTTTTCGATCACACATTTGGAGCGACTTCCCCTTTAGGGCATGGGTGGACCATGGCCCATCCCACCAAAAATAAATAATTTTTTGTATTGGGGAAATTGCTAAAATATCATTATTTTTTAAATAAATTTACTTTGCAGCCCACCCTCTTCCCCATCTCAACACTTTACTATTTTGAATTTACTATTTTGAAAGTGTAGATAATTATTTTGAATTTTTAAGGTATGTAATTTATTGTTTTACTGGTAAACTTTATGTTTAATTTTATTAAAACATAAATTTTATGTATACATATATTATAATTTATTTTGGCTGCCCTCCTGAACATTTTTTTCTGGCTCCGCCGCTGGTGTCGGTTGCCTTGCTAACATGTACATGAAACTTAACAATGGAACTCATTATAATACTTCACATATGTCTGGATAATTGACCTTGTTACATGTAATAAAAATGAATTGTTTCTTTATTTACATGTTAACAATGTTTTTTGTACTGATGTTGATATGTTGTTGTTGATGCAGTCTTGGGTTTTTAAACATTTTCAGCCTACCAGGGATATGGATTATTGGGTTGGACATTGAGAGGATCCACATCCGTGTGCCTTGATGTTTGTTTCCCTACAGATCCCACACCAGATATGAACTCGTATCAAGATATCGGATTTGGATCACTAGGATCTTGGGTTTGTTGTCATGAACCTGTATCAGCCCCAGCACCAGACATGTTCGTCTGAGCAAATCAATCTTTATTCTAGATTGCTCAGATACGAACCTCGTAGGGTCTGATATATGCCGGAGCGGGTGTTACACCAGTTGGGTTATGTCCAAACTATCCCAAGCATCAACATAAAGTGCAAATCCCAGATGATCGAGTCGAAGATCAACTAGAGCTATTTGCAATATCTTTGTTATGTGCTAACTCAACATGATTTGAGCTTGCCTGCTCCAACTGATCTAGAGACGACAAATGGATACATGAGACAATATTTTTCCATTTCACATCCAAACACCATATGTCAGCAAGAGGATACTCATATCCCGGGTTAGAGACCATACCCTTGCTATCATTGGCAGTGGTCAGGTAGGTGAAGGGAGGTCCGATCTGAATTAGTTTGCATGTGATTCTACAGGAGGCTCAAGGAGGGATTATATATCGTCGTAGGCGTGATTGGGGTGCCAGGGCTACCCAATAGTTTTATTACTCTGACGTATCATATGGATAATTTATGTTTTTTTTTAAGTTTTGTTTGAACGCTTTTTGTTTGGTGGTAACCTTTGAATATTTGAGACATTGTTTTAATTTTATGTTACATGTGTGTTGTTTCATATTGTCTCATTAATTTATTTGCTTATAATTTGTTTTGATGCATATGTTAAATCAATCTTGATTCGTCAATCTGCCAAAAAGGGTGTTGATTAATGAACATGTATTCTGCCTCTGTGTGTTGGCACATTCGACAAATATATTTTGAACCACATGTTAAAAGTTCGGTTTATATAATCCAAACTATGTTAATTTATGCACTGCAATTTGTCTTATGGGGTTTGACACATTTCAGATTCTATTTGCCGAACAATTTTGTAAGTTTTCGGCAAATATAATTTGCACTGCATATTTACAAGCTTTAGATAGACATGAGCAATTTTAGAAGATTCGAATTATTTTTGTTGAGTAAAAGGTATTATGAAGAAAAAATCATGGCGCATGAGAAAATATTTGTCAAGCAAAGGGTATTTTGAAGGGAAAAAAATTAGGCCCATGAGAAAACGTATATAATGAGGAAAAAAATGGACAAAAACTTATTGTAATAAATAAATAAATAAATAAACTTATTTAACAAACTTCTGCTCAAAAAACTTGATTAATAGACAAAAACTTTTGCTTAAAAAAATAATAAATAAATAAAGCCCAAGCTACAAATTTAACAAACTTATTTAGCCCAAAGCCCATATTAAAAAACCTAACCCTAGTTTTTTTTGTATATATAATCATTTTGTTTGTTTAACATCTTCAAAAACATATTCTAGCAGATCCAAGCTTCCTTTATGAAACCCTAGCTGCCACCCCTCTTGCCTCTCCCCTACGTTGCACTCAGTCTTCTACGTCAGAACTTCATCCCGTCGTCAAGTTTATTTTAGGTATGAAATTACACTTTCATAAGTTTTTGTTGTGCTTAGAATCTCTAACCCAAAACCTGTTTTGTTATTCGTTTTCGTTTCAGATTTAGGGTTTTTGATTGTATTTTATTATTATTTCTTCATTTTGTTGGAACATGAATTGTGTCTTTTTTATATTGCTATTTGAATTATTCACTTTTTAAACTTTTGTAAATTCTATATTTTACTATTCACGTATTTTACATGGTATTTGTGCTTGACAAAGTGGAAGTGATATTTTACCATTCACGTGTTTTACAATTTTGCGATCGCCCGTTTGCTTCTTTTTTTCTTTTAATTGTTGTGAAAGTTTATTATTTCATTTTAAAATAATTATATAATTTCAGTTTACACCGGTACTTCAACAATCGTTCCTACTATTCTTGTATTATATATATTTTTTTCAATTGTTAAACACAATCTACGGTAGTACTATATAATCCATCATTAATTTTGATTCAAAGAGTTTCACCTTTCCTTTAAAATTTACTAGTAGTGATCACTCCAAAAGTCCAAATATTATTATTTTTTCCGCTTGAGGATACTTCAGATCTCCTTTTGGTTTCATCATTACGGGCAAATTCATTATTTAGTCACCATACTTATTTTTATTGATAAGCAATACACATTGCATTGCCACTTAGAGGATCTCATTGAGTTTAGTAAACCTGACCCTTGGACATCTGATAAAGATTTGTAGGTTTGTCTACATATACTTGTAGAATAATATCAATTTTTTTTTTTTTGCCAAAAAATAAGTTTAAAATTTATTGGTTTTCTTGTGTAGGAGGTACATGTCGTGCATGTCGATATGATGATAAGGTAGAGATGTCTCCACTTAATGAAAGAATTGCAGCTCGAGGTTCATTATTTTCCTTGACCGTGACGGCATATACGAGGTGCATGAAATTCTCGCTTTTCTCTGTGAATGTTTTTTTTTTTAATTATATACTACTATTAAACTTTTCTATGTGGATATTAAAAAAAAAAAACTCGTCATTTAGAATAAGATATTTAGATTTTTTAGGGTTTGTAGAATATTCTATGAAAGAAAACAAGTAGCTGGTTATTGAAAAACCATTATACATCACAATATGGCAGTATTCAAAGAAAACCAAATAATGAAAATTATTGATTTAGAAGAATCAACTCTACTCTTTTTTTAATCATTATAAATGTCCTTGACTTCTGTTGAGCCAATATCTCCACATCTTTGATTCACTTATGAAACTAATTTAATTATTGGCTTGATTCAAAATCTTACTTGAAACACTCCTTCCGCAAGTATAATGGTGTGTATTGATATCTGTTGCGGGCACTTTGGTCTTTCTAATTAGTAATTATATAAGATTATGCATCAACCAATGATTTTTTTATTTATTTGAAGAAGCACAAATTAATGATTAGATTAGTTTCATAGTCCAATCAAAGATGTGGAGGTATTTAGTCTGACCATAGTTTGCAAGGGAACCAAAGACATTTCCACTTAGATGAAAATGGGCAATCTCTACAAATTTAAGGCAAATATTGGTTTTCAATTTTCATCACCGTCACATGATTTACCGAGCATGTACTTTTGTCTGTGTGTGTTTCACTTGAAAATGCAGCATCCAATAACTTGTTTAATATATAAAATACTTTATTTTTTTATCACAAATTAGTAAGTGCAAGGTAATATTGAATTTAATTGGTTTTGTTTTTATAAATTTTTGCTTAAAGATAAAGATAATTAATTTATATTCCCCTCATGGTATTTTTTTTATTTTATTTTTTTTGCAAAAAATATATATAAAATGAAAGGGGTATGTTGATAATGATATATTTAATTCACTGTTATATTTGTTTCTTTTGATTCAAACCCCTCTCCACTTTTACCATCGTTCATGACATTATGGTGAAGAATTTTTCTTCACCTCATTCTCATCATTTGTTTGATCATAAACCAATAAACAATGTTGATAATTATTCGCCTCTTGCAAATGAGAAATGACATCAAGGTTCAAGAATTCACAAATTTAATTTGAGGTCTAGAGAATTCACATTTGGTAACGCACTTGGTGGTCACAAATCATATCATCGATCAACAACCTTCTTCATGCTTAAATCAAGAAATAGAGACATATCAAATTATTGAGATAGGTACCTTAAAAATTAAACATTTATGCGGTATTTGCAACAAGGTTTTTTCATCCATCAAAGTTTTGAAAGTACACATGAAATGATACTTTGAAAAGGGTTCAAAGATGTGTATTATTCACCCACCCACTACTAACCATTATTAGTTTCTAGTTATTGATTTGTCAAAAGTATTTTCCACCAACTTACAAAACCAAAAAACACAAGCAAGAGAAATACTATAGATGATGAAGGACTTCATCATCCGTAATACTTTTCTTACTCTTTATTAATCATGTAGGTTTGTGGTGGCAAATACATTTAAAAATCAATGGGTGGTAACAGATCTCGATCAGTAGTAGGTGAGTGAATAATACTCTTCTTTAAACCCCTTTTATCGTGACATTTCATGTGTCCGTTCAAAGCTTTGTTGGATGAAAAAACCTTGTTGCAAACATCACATGAATGTTTGATCTTCAAGGTACACATCTTACTACCACGATAATGTCTTGGTTTCTTGATTTTAGCTTGAAGAAGGTTGCTGGCACGATAATATGTTTTGTGGCCACTCGGTGTGTTGTCATATGTGAATTCTCTAGCATACAAATCACATCTGAAAATTATTACCTTATTGTCGTTTTCATTTCTTAGAAACAAATCAACATTATTGTCTTTTGGATTATGATCAAACCAATGATAAGGAGGTGTAGAAGAATTCTTCATCATGCAATGATGTGAGTGTCGTTGCAATGGACTTGAAAGGGTTTGATGTAAATTAATCATTCAAGAATATATCAACAAATTAAATATTTTTGACCAACATAACCCCATTTTTATTTTATTTATTGTTTTTCAAAATGTGAAGTAAATTAAACATGCGGTCTATTTTTATTTTTTTTGCAAAAAAATATATATAAAAGAAAAGGGGTTTGTTGATAATGATATATTTAATTCACTATTATATTTATTTCTTTTGATTCAAACCCTTTCAACTCAACTTTATCATCATCCATGACATCATGATGAAGAATCGTCTTCACCTCATTCTCATCATTTGTTTGATCATATACCAATATACAATGTTGATAATGACAAATGCTTCGTTCAAAGCTTTGTTGGATGAAAAAACCTTGTTGCAAACATCACATGAGTGTTTGATCTTCAAGGTACCCTTCTTACTACCTTGATCATGTCTCTGTTTCTTGATTTTAGGTTGAAGAAGGTAGTTGGCACGATAATATATTTTGTTGTCACCGAGTGTGTTGTCAAATGTGAATTCTCTAGCATACAAATCACATGGATATTATTACCTTGTCGTCGTTTTCACTTGCAGGAGACATATCAACATCGTTGTTTTTTGATTTATGATCAAACCAATGATAATGAGGTGAAGAAGTATTCCTCATCATGTTGTTATGACCGGTGATGGGAGTGGAATTGAAAGTGTTTGTAGTAAATTTATCATTGATGAATATATAAGCGCATTAAATATTTCTTTACCAACGTACCCTTTTTAGTTGCGTGACCACTATTTTTCCACAATTTATTTGGTTAACTAAGTGGAAAAATAGTGGTCACGCGCATTTTAGTTGCATGACCATATTTTTTAGCTTCCACATAGTGGTCATGCAATTGAAAAAATGTGGTCACACAGAGCATATATTTGGTTAACTGAAATTTTCGAGTGATACAAAGGGGTGTACAAAGTGTCTACCAATCTTTATTCATTTAGAAACCCTAGTAGATTATTGCCTCTGCCTTCCTATTCTATACTATACCGTAAGGATCAAATCTCAATCTCTATGTTTTTTCATTTTCTTCTTTTAATCTCAAACTTGTATCTCTTGGTTCTTGTTTGTCTGTCACTCTTGTGGTCTAAATTATTTTTTTATTTCAAGTAAAATAACAGCAGAAGACGTTATCTTCTAAGTTTTTGTTCTGTAATATTTTTTTATAGTTAATTCTTACTTAATTATGTTTGTTATCTTTTGATTGTCACAGTTTCTGTCTTAGCTCAATTTTTTACTAACGTGCTTCATGTTTTGTTCAAAATGTAATCATGTTTTCTTCATGCTTCTGTTTTGATTTTAATGTAAATGTAAGTAGTTTAATTTTTTGTTAACATGTATTTTCAACAATAGAATTTTCTGCTCCAAGTGATGTTGTTCAAACAACTCCAACTGTAGTTGTTGAAAGCGAAGAAGTTGCTACCCTTGCTACCTGTTGATCCTGATAAAAAAGAGGGAAAACCAATTCCTCGTTCTTGTACTTCATTATGTGATACCAACTATTGCTTGCAAGCATTGTCGTAAAAAGTATTTTATGATGCTAAACTGCACAGAACCTCTAATGCTGGCTCATACCGAAATTTGTAATAAGAATCCCTCTATTGACCCTAAACAAACTGGCTTGACTTGGGTAACAATCTAATATTTGTTTTATGACAATTTTTTTAACAAAAATATAATAAATAAATATCTGACTTTCTCGGCCTAATTTTTTAGAGAGATAAATTTCACTTTTTCTAAATGTTTTATATTCTGCATCCACTTTAAATGGGGTAGTTTTGTGTGTTTTTTTTTTATCTGAAATCACCCATTTGCATCTTTCATCATTTTAAATCTAAATAGTGATTTTCATCTAGATTAGGTTTTTCTTGTGTTAATTTTCGAGATTCCGTCATTTTAGTGCCAAACTGTTTTGATCGTCGTTTTGTACTGTTTTGAATGTTTCGTACGTAACTATTTGATCGTCGTTTTATGCGACGTTGTTTGATTTTCCATTTTGAAGTGGTGTTCATTTGTTGTAAATGATTATTATGCCTATCACTTTGATTTTGTCAAATTATTTTATAGACATGCTGATCTTGTATTCAATTTTTTTAGCAAAGTTGAATTTGTGTTTTCTGCTCTATCAGTATTAATAAATGCATTCTTTTACGATAAAAATGAAAAAATAAATAAATTTTCTTGGAATATCAATATCGGCCTCGGTAAACCATACTCATTTAAGTTAACAAATAATAGTGGGTGCGTAAAGAAATAGTGGAAAAAACGAAAGTACCTGAGCCATACTCATTTTCTTGCTAATGTGTAATAATATGTCAAAATCAATTTTAGTTTAAAATAAAATGGATTAAAAGAATCTAGAGAAACGTCGAAAGAAATTAATTAGACGGTAAAAAAATGAAGAAAATAATTAAATTGCTCTGAAAATTAAAAGCAACACTTATTTTGGACTAAGGGTAAGGGTGTACAACCGTAAATATTTCCTCCTACTCCGTTATTTATCTATTTAATAAAGATGTCCTGTGTCCTCATGGTAAAGTAAAATGAAGCAAATATTATATGTACAAATCATAAAAACAGAACATGTTTTACGCAGGATTATGCTTCCAATACATGAGAAATTTTGAAGGAACACAAGTATAATTAAGAGTATTTTCATAAATCTTGTACTGTAACCTTCAACAAGACCCCAAAAGATACAAGACTTCTATCGATTGGTGAAAGGATTAATCTTGATAACAAGACCAGGAAAAACATCATCTGGGTCATGAATATGTGGATTTTCTTCAACAATAAATGGATCACCACATTTTTCACTTATTGTATGAAGAGTCTCTCCTTCACGAACCACATATATCTCATCACACGCTTTGTTGTTATTAGCAATCCTCTGCTTCATCTCAACCGTCAATTCGCTTCTTCTTGATTCACAGCTATTCAATAATAGAATTATTACTGCTGCAAATAAAACACAGTATCTAGAAATTCTCATGGCCATTGTTATTGAAGAAAATGCACAAGCCATATATTGTATATATATGACTAAGTTTGTTCAACAATTTATGTAACACTTTGCTTGTTCGATGTTGTCAGCTTCTTGAAGGTTTAGCTTTCAAATAGTCACGGTGACAAGGACACATATTTGGTCTTAACTTAGGGGGGTGTATATATAAATTGATTGATTGAATACAAGAAAGGAGGCTGCTTTCGTTGGTGGTTGGAGTTGGTATAGAAAATGGTTTTGTATAGGTGTTGAGATGGCTCCTTCATTGAAGTAGGTGACTTTCAAACATTGAACTAAAATTAGAGAAAGAGTTAGTTTGGCTGCTTTATTTAATGGAGTTGATTTTTGGTTTGACTCTTTAGGTTTTTCCTTTTCTACTTGGATTTGTCTTTGCTTTGACTTTCAAGGGTTCCTTTGTTACTACTACTAGTACTTGTAAGTAATAGTAATGAAATAATTAGGTGAATTATTTATTTTTATTTTTACAGAAGGTGAATTATTTAACAAGTTATTGGTGGAAAAGGTTAAAAAAATTGTCTTTATATTCTAAAGGGAGAAATCATTTGAAACCAAGTACTTTATAGCTTATATATTAATTTTCACATTCAACCTCCTTTTATTTTGGTCAAGAGTGTTAACCCTCTTTTCCATAGAGAAAAATAGCTTTAGTAATCCAAAGTTTGGTCGAAATAAAAGTAAAGTCTGATCAATGATAGTTTTATTCAGAAATCGAATTGCGATTTACTTGAACAATTTTTTTGAATTTCATTAACCATTAGAGTCAAATTATTTGGTTCTAACTTTGTCAATTTTAGCAAGTGAAATTTCCAATTGTAGTTTGGTCAATTTAAACAACTGTTCCAACCTCTACATTTGCAAGACTCGTTCATGATTTATAAATGGGGTGGAGCTAAAAGGATTAGTTGCCTAGTTTCTTGATCTAGAACAAGTTAGAATTTTAAGAGCATATCTACTCCTTGATCTATAACAAGTTGGAATTTTAAGAGCATCTATTTGTCTCCTAATCTGGTCTTTAAAGGCAACATGGGTGATAAGGGTGGGTTTGACGGCATATTATGATTATCCACTTCATACTCAAACTAATACAAAATCTATAAACAATTAGACATCATCAACAACTTCCATCCACAACCGTACATCAATTTAGAAAGAGCAATGATCCTCAAAACAAGGAGTTAGGGTACTCCTAAACATGACATGGGGACTTTAGGGCGGTCCTAAGCATTTGAGTACTCCAGCCTCCAGCGAACTGAGAAATCGGCGAGCTTTCAATAAACTAAATTATTTATCTTCTCCTTACATTATTTCATTGCAATTTGCAAAGTCAATAATATTATGGTAATAAATTTCCTCTAAAACAAACAAGTTTTGCATAGCAATCAAAGTATCGTTAATAAGTTGTAGCTTGTAGGTCATCTCACCCATGCTCAAAGCCACCCAACACTGTATACTCTAAGTATACAGTTTTCTTATGAGGAGTGACGTTTTGAAAATTGATGTAGAGCTTTTTTTTTTTAGTTCAAGCTTTAGAGCACGTACCTTGCGTCTATTTTATTATATTTTAATTTTATTTTATCATCTTGAATATCGTATTTTAATTGGGTAAATTTTCAATCATTTCGAATCATGCATTTATTTAAACTAATCACTATCACAATACGTAACATTTGCGATGCATATATTATTTCTTTAATGTTGACATTATTTCGAAAAAATAATTAAAGACTATTGCGGTACCAATTAGCCTATTGACAAAATACGTTTGCTTTTAAAAAAAGTAGTGTTAAGAAATGTAAAAAAGAAATATTCTCTGCTTTCTGCGTTCAATTTATTAAAACATTAAATATTAAATTTAATGCACACATTCCAATACATTATTTCTACATTTAGCTTCTAAATTTGTGCCTTAAAGGCACAAGTTAACATTTCCCTTAAAAAAAACGAACTAAATACGTGTGATTTGTTTTACCAACTACTTCTTGATATCATATATAATTTAAAAGTTTTTTTTTTTTATACAAATTTCGACAACAAATTACATGGATAGCGCAGTATAAACATGTGACTAAATGTTCAAAAGATGTGTAAGGATTGTGATTCGAAGTGGAAACTACATTGAAACTCAATGAAAAATAATGTTAATGAAAATCAATTGATAAATAATCAATTGAGTGCATAAAACTCTCTAAATAGGAAAATTAAATTGCAAGAACACGCGAGAATTTTGGTTGTCCAGATAAACTCATATGTCTTGGGAATAGAATCAGATTTGAATGATCCACTTTGATATAAGAAAATTATACGTCTGAAAAATCATGCACAACTAAGGCACTTTCTCTGAACTTCCTCTCCTCTCTAATCTTTCAGGACTTCACTTTCAAAATGTTTAGAATGAATTAATAAATTGTTCTGAAGTTGCTCTCTTAATCCTCGCTACGAAGACTTTATACACAGACCTTTGTTCCTAAATATAAGTACATATTTGACAACAACAACAAAAATCAAGCAAACCCCTAATTAGTAACAAAAATCAAGATTAATTATATTCAAGGAGTATTCTAGTTACATACAAAATGGACGCATTCATTGTATGTTACTACCGACTTTCAGTTAGAAAAAACTACATCACAACATACATCATTTATTGAATGAATCTAAAACATAAATTTTTACTTATATTTGTGATTGGAGGGTGTATATGACAATGGACCAACAAAATTCTATAGGTAATTCTATACCTTATTTCTAGATTTGTCCATGCTAGAGCCATTATGCATAGCAACTTAGAAAAGAATGACATTTATCACTCTGAATAAAAGTGATCTACAACTTCAGCTACGCTCTTTCACAACAAACATATATTCCTATTTCCTATGTCCAGATATTAACTCAAATGTGGCAAAGCTATGATTTTGTAGTATTGAAAAGAGGAAGATGCAGTTAATGAACTCACATCCACAAGTATATTATGGTCACACCTTCTAATATAAGTAGTACTCTTTTAGTAATTGTTTTTTGAGATGTTGGTTGAAGTGATTCACTGATTATTAAGTAGTACTATCATTAAAAATATAATTGGTGATATGTATATGTGAAATCCACTTAAGTATCAAAAATAGATTTCTCCATTGAGGATACTTTTAGAGTGAGTCGACTGCATTCGTACTTCTCAGAGCGGTGAATCAGAAATTTATTGGTACGTGAACTATTAAGATTGACTGGGACAAGGACTCATAGGCCTAAAGATCAAGGGAACAATTATGGGCCCTTGATACCCAAAGTTCTAGTTTACAATTAGTTAAATAAATAGAATGACCTTATACATAACTTTTTCCAAAGCTTTGACATGTACAAATGCCTATACTTCAGGGTTTCATCAACAGCTCCTTGATGTAATTAAGAACTCCCTCGACATTCACAGTCCAAGCAACTGAAATAGGAGAATAACCCGTCCATGGGTTGCTGGTATTCCATCTGTATGAAATGAAACCCAATTATGTTGAGCATAAAAATATTAGCACCAAAAGGAGTAAATAAGAATAATAGTTTCAGATTTTGACAAACCTTTTTAGTCCTTGGTCTAATAGAGTATGTCCAACACAGAGGCCTTGTGTCTCTACCCTCACTACTCCCTTCTTGTATGTGAAAAGATCTGGACGCACAACTGCCACAAAACTAACAGGGTCGTGGAGGAAAATCCCTGAAAGAAGATATCAAATTATCATTCTCCTTCCAACTTTAATTAGCTAAGGATGTATTCCTTAGCAGCATAACTTGCAGATCATAGTATGTGAAATTACCATAGACACCGTCAGATTTTACATGCCAATCCCTATAGAATTTGCACATGTCACTCAAAAGAGATGCATGCTTTCCTTTTGATTCCTTCAGCTCAAGCAGATCGGCGTCTGAAACCAACAAAAAACGATCACTTTTCAGTGTCTAACCAAGAATAGGAATAAATAGCTTATGGTAGCAGAGAAATCATTCCCAATTGGGATTACAATCCCACCTGTAAGTTGCACTTGGGTTGTGATGTTTATTCCAACAACAACAACATCTGCCCCACAGGTAAACACAACATCTGCTGCTTCTGGGTCTCCATATATCTGCAAGTTTAGGAATAGTCATCAGGATTAGGATGAATATGATATCACTTTCGCCTAAAAATGAATCCATTTGGTTATTTTTGGATAATCACTCGCTTGAGAAAATAATACACGTGTGAATTAATGTATAGTGTGTAGTCCTCAATGTCAAGAAGCCAAAAAGAGGCTTACTCTTTATAAAAGTAAAGATTGTTTATTGGATCATCACATATAAGGCCCTAAATTTCACTATGCTATACCACTACTATATAACCTCTATCTGACGACAATGGTGGGCATATCACGGATCACAGACAACAGTGGTTTGTTCAAACTCCGATGTGTTGTAGAGCTATTGTGCAGCTATAGTTGCTTTTTGACAACAATACCAACCCAAATTACCGTCATACTTATATAACCTCTATCTTACAAAACATCAATAGAAAGATCCAAAGCAAATAAGTCTATGTATCTTTTTCTTATTCCACGAAACACAACAAACAGAACGCTCCGACTTACATTTGCTTCTGCAGCTGGATTGACATTCCCCAAGGCAAAAAATGCACCGCCAAGTACAACTATTCTCTTCACCTTGCTTGCAAAAGAAGAATCTCTTTTGATTGCCTAAAACAAAAGGTAGACTATCAGATCAAAATATGTATACAATTGTAATTTCAATTTACAAATGTATACAAGACAGAAATTTGCAACTCACTAGAGCTATGTTTGTAAGTGGTCCAAGTGCAAGAACGGTTACTTCACCAGGAGATTCAGAAACCTTCTCCACTAAAAACTCACTAGCACTTTTGTCAATTTTATTAGTTTTAGGGTCAGGTAGGAATAGGTTTCCCAATCCATCTTTACCATGAACAAAATCAGCAACTCGAGGCCTTCCACCCTATTCCAGAAATACAACATAATTAACAGAGGCAAAAAAGGATGCAAAGCATACATCTAAATAAAACTTAATGTGACTAAATTGACACCAAAGTTCAAAAGTCAAAACTAGATACCTTCAATGGCTCAATGCTTCCCTCTGCAACGGAAACATCTTGACGGCCTGCGATCTCACACTATCCTTTTCAAACATTAAAAACACAATCAAGAACAGATTCCAAAAACATAAAAAGACAGAATTTTTCAGAATCAATAGCCAACATCAATCTGGATTGACATGATTTCTTTTTCTTCTATAGACAGAATGACAAATATCACCTGAAACTCACCACACACTCACACCACGGATATCAAGCCTAACCATATCGGCATTTGTCAATTGAGCTAGGACATACAAATGATTGACATGGTTTCCAAGTCTGGAAGGAAAAAAATCACGTACCAAAAGCAATGCGTTACGTGTAGCATCTTCAGTTTGAGCATTCCCAAAAACAGTCGTCAAACCGATCACCTCCACTTCAGGACAGTGAAATGCCATCAAGATCGCCATACTATCATCTGCATAATCACAAAAATCTAATTCATATTTCACCAACAAAACCAGTAAAAACTTCTCAACAAAACTTAGTTTTAAAAAAAAAATACACAAATCAAGTAAAATCAAAATTCAACCGGTCTTGTCAATCACCCATCTCCCAAAACAATGATTTGTTCAAATTCCGCTAAGCTTAATAATATTGAATCCAACCACATGATATAATAAGAATTAAGAAACTCCTAACAATGTTTTATCAATTACCTCAAATCTAATCAAATAAACAGAAAATCAAACAAATTAAACAATTCAAATATAAAAGAGATGAAACAAACCGATCCCAGGGTCAGTATCAATAATAAGTTTCTCCGCCTTATCAAGAACACTGTTGACGCCAGCGTTACCGTTGTTGACCAAACCGTTCATGATTATAAAAAATTGAATTGAATCAAATCGCAAATAGCTAAGGATTCAATAAAATGCGGAGAAAAAAATATAAGAGCGGTTGAATGATGATGCGTGTGTGTATGTATGTATGTATTTATGTATGTGTGATTGAAGATGAATACATACATACACACGCAAAGGTGAAGGAAAATGCAGATAGGGACGATGAAGTTGAAGAATGAATGAAAATGGATTTGTTTGGATGATAATGATGATGTTATTATATATGAAACTTTTCTCGTCTATGTGTTTTTAACCAATTAGAATTTTACACGTGGTGGATCCATCTTTCTTTTATGAATATCCTTTTTCCATTTCCAATAAATCAGTTGGGAACACCGTGAATCTATGTCACTCAAATGTCTTTCTCTTGATAAAGTTATGTCATTGTCGTTTTATTTTAGGAATCAAATATACGTTTTAATCACATTTTTAAATCAACTCAAATCTATGGTAAGCGTGAGGGTGGGTGTTGAAGTTGATTTTAAAATTGTTTACAGTTTGTTATTTGTCTCATATTGTTCAGATTTCCGAGTTGTTGAGTGTAAAATATGTTTGAGTACACATATATCTTAGTTTTTGGAATGAGATCCATGATCGTTTGACATGGTATCATAGTCGGGTTGACAATTGCAATATTAAAATTAGACTCAGATTCACGCTAAGTGTGAAGGTGGGTGTTAAAGTTGATTTTGAAGTTGTTTGTAATTTGATATTTGTCTCATATTTCCAAATTGTATATCAATATGTTTAAAGTTGTTTGATATTTGTCTCATCATTTAAACTAACCCAGACGTTCCATACTATTTCTTCTCATGTTCATTAAACAAAACAATTTGAACAGACATGCCAAATCATACGAAATATAATATAATATAATCATGCACCTCAATTCTTTCGACAACAAAAAAATCATGCAGCAAACAGTTGGCCACGTTCGAATCATGACTCGATTAGAAATTTAGAGGCCAAATCAATTACCATCACGTGGGCATCGATATGTTGTTGGCAAAGGAGCATGGGAGTGAGAGGGCAGCAATCTTTTGATTTTGGCCTTATTAATACATGAGTAAATTACACTCTTCACTTTTAAGAGAAGTTTTGAATTAAACTCATCCTTGATGTTTGAATTACAATATATCTCTCTGACCCTATTTTTTTAAATTGAAATTTGTACTAAATTGTATGGACCTGCTTGATTCTAAAAGTTTTTTATTCAAGACAAAAATTTCCATAAAGATTAATCATTCAAATTGAGTAAAATTACATAGATGGTAAAAATCTCCTCTTTTTTTTTTGAACAAATTTGCATTGAATTCTATGCCCAACAGCAAGTGCTAAACCAAATAATGCATTGATTTTTTTCTTTCCGAATGCATTGTATGCTAAGAGCGACAACATAAATAATATTGACGCCACTTCTTCACAAGAAAATTGAAGACATTTAATTTATAGATCATTTTATATGTTGTTCAATTTATAAATCCTTTTATACGTTGTTCAATCTTAACTTTTTTAATGTCAGATTAACCAACACTTTACATATTGCAACATGCTCCTTCTGTACATGGCATGGCGGATTTGTATTAGCTTTCTGTAACTTATAATGCACGACAGAATACTTTAACCATCGGTACTACTTTTGACACGCCACCGGAGACCTTCCCTCAGATAAAACATTTTTCAGAGACTATTGATATTTAAGAGAGGTCAATATCAGCCTCTAAATTAATAAGTCAAATTACCCTACAACGCACGTTAAAATCAGTAAGAAACGGCGAACCAACAATGTATTAGTCGCATGCTGAAGCCAATACAATAATAGTGTTTAAGTTTGCAACCATTTGCTAGAAATACATTTTTAACCATTCACTTCTCAGTGCACTCTTTCATAAAGTTGGTATTCAAATAGTTCACACTAAATTATGTTTCTTTTATACTCGATAAAATTCAAATAGATTAAACCAAAAATTTGGTAAGAGTCATATAGATTTCAACAATATATATAAAAGGCTTAATTATGCAATTGATCACTTCTAAACAGGAGTAACTTAGATTTTTGTCCATGTAATTTCAAATCATTTCGATATATATAAAAATAATTATTTATATTTATTTAAATAAATCACTCTTTTTCGTTACATTTAAATAAAACATTGTGGTAGGCTTAAAACCATCTTTTTGCTCAAAAAAAAAAAATGCTTAAAACCATCTTTAGGTGATGTGAAGTCTTTTTCTTGAGAATTGCTCTTCTCCCATTTGTTTTTACTCATTTTCGTCCTACGTGAGTTAATTCACGCTGAAAAATACATCTACATAAGTTAACTCACGTTGAAAATACACCTGAATGAGTTAACTCAAGTTCGGCTATTTGACAAGAAGAGAAGAGCAAATTACCCTTTTTCTTACCAAAAAGAAGTCTCGTTTTTTCAATTGAAGGTTATTAAAAAGGCTTTTGCCTGTCTTATTTAGCTGATCTGACTTAACAATATATGCTATTTCCACCCCTATTGTTCAGCATGCATAACATCCTTTTATTTAAAAGACTTTTTTTGTAAAAAAAAATAAAATAAAAGAAGCTAGCCCAACTAAGCCTCTCCATCCAATTTCAAATGAGGTTTCCCTCACGAAGCTAAAGAATCATTTTGATCAAATGTTGTGCTTTCACCTTCAGCATTAAGTATTTGGTATTCTGTGTTCAGGTTCTCATCCTCAGTAGTAGTTGATGCAGGAACTGATTTCTTCTCTCTGATAGAATACAATCCAATTAGTTAGTAATTAACATGATTTTCTTTTTTTTATAACAATGAATTAATTATAGTTACAATTATAAAGGCACTGTAATCAAAACTTAGCTTATAATGGCCAGATGTAAAAAACAAACATACGTTGAAGAATAAATGATGAGACCAATGCCCACAACTAAAAAGGAAACGAAGTACAACCAATCCACCTGAAATATTAACACTTTGTGATCACATTGTAATGAAAATAAAGATCATCAAATTTAGATTTTTCAACAGCTATAGCGATGCAAATGAATATCGGAAATTAATACCTTCTGGTGATAAATGAAAACTCTAAAAACCACTGCCCACATATCAGATGTTAGAAGAGAAAGATTAAACATTGTTGATCCGCTCAACTGCATGAGACAAAATTCCATCATATTCCATCACACTATTTAAAACTAGGTATATAGTTTAATTCCCTATAAAATATTTCCTGATTAACTATATGTGCCCGTTTTAGTGCATCTTTGGTATCGGAGTGGATTTGCCGAAATCACATTGAACCACAATAATTTTGCAAAATCTATGTAGTTTTTGTATAGTGACTCACCCTAATTTCAGCAAATCTACCACAATACTAAATATATCCTTAGTGACTAAATAACAGTCAAAATATTTGTAGAAACTAAATTTGATAGATGACAATTTACAGGGATTAAAAACAAATTTAGCACTTTTTTTTAGTAAACAACAAATTTAACACTTTTATCTATATAGTTGAGCTAAAATTATCACATGTAACCAAATCTAAATGATTTATTTTTTTTGAGAAGATTGGAAAACAAATCAAAACAGCATTGTCACATTGTCACAAACAAGTCCATGAGAAGGAAACTAACCTTTAGAACAAAGGGAGCAAGTGAGTAAAATATGAAGCTTGACACACCATAGCCAGCATAAGCAAGTACCTGTTAAGGAATTTAGGTATCTACTATAAAAATTAAACTATACAAAAATAGGAATTTCCAGTGTCCTGTTATTGACAAACATAATTTAGAAGTTAAGTACACTATGCCAAAAATGATATGAGAACTGACCACTTACAATATCTGCAGACCATTTGATTGATTTGAGAGTCTTCAATTCTAGAACAGATCTATGGGATAATAAAGTAAAGGAAGCAATCAAAATTATAAAACAGAAAAGCAAGTTAAATTAGAATAATTTGTATTTGGTAACAGGCAATAGCCAAGTAACAAAAAACAGTAACAAGGATACACTTCAATAGCAGTAACTAGGAATCCATAAACACCCAGCATGGTAACTGTTTCAACACGGTCTTTTTTCTTAACACAAAATTCCTGCATTTTGTAAGATGGAAAACAAGTTAAATTGCATCTTATGCTGCAGCATAAATGGATTTATGATTACTAGCGTGCAGACGGATACGTAAAATTTGTACTCAATCATTTGTACTATACCTCAACAACATTGCTTATTGCATAGAAAACTGTCCCCACAATAACAAGTACATCACCAAAGATAACTTTTGATCCACCTGAAAATTGTAATTAGGACAACATTGTTGCCATTAACAATACTCAAACTAATTGATTAAAATTTTGAATCTAAAAAGGTTGAATAAATGAATGTCACCTCCACCACCACCAACCCAAGAGTCAGAAAGTAGGACTAAAGAGAGACCAAGTACACAGAGTGTTCCTCCACCTAGCTGCCATAGGGAATATCTGGTGCCAAGGAAGATCCATGTGAGTAGAATTGCCCAAGGTACTGTCCAACAGTCCAGTAATGTTACACTAGTAACTGAAGTATACTGATATGCTTTGATAACTGCATACAAAGCCAGAGCATAATGCTAAATCAAATTAATTAAAATTCACATATATTCTAGTTTTTTTTACTGATAGAAAGAATAACACTACTTACCCAAATAACACCCCTGAGCATCAGCAAAACCTAGTAACAAATACCAATACCAAGAAACCTGCACAGTAAGGACACATGCAATGCTTGATATAAAAAAACTCCAATAGTGTAAATTCATTTGCAGAAGATATTGAATAAGAAATAAAATGAAGATATTAGATATGTATACTATATGCATATACATACCAGAGGTTTTTGATGCCTATAAAGCAATATGCTTCCATAAACCAAAGCTAAAGATCCATATGTAAACAGGCTCTGAGTTAAAGGTGTATCAACACCTATATATATATCAATAATCAATTCATGTGGCCGTTTAATTAAATCCAGGAAAAAAAATAAGAAAGTAAGAATACCAACCAAATTGGGCTATGAGAGAAGAAGTAATGCTCATGAGAGCAAGTAAGAAAGAAACTAGTTGACCAAGAAGTAGTATGCCAAGGATTTCTAAAGTTGCAGTGCTGCTCCACCAAGTTCTCATGGTAGTCCAATCCATTATTGAAAAAATGTCCAATATGTTATTTCTTTGTTAATCAAAACAACAATGGATTTGACTAATCAATGATGATGGAATTTGAAGTTTGGATATAGCTACCGTTCTTAGTATTTGAATTGAACGGTAGGAGCAGTGTCAAAACGTAACTAAGCTTATTTTGTTTTTTTGTTTTACACTGTGCTTAATTTGTTTGGGTACAAAAAAAAAAAAGCATTGTGCTTAATTAGACATTTTGAGAAAAGAAAAATTAATACATATTATCTTACTATACTTTGACGATTGTTAATGTGAGGGATGATGTCATGATGTCAAGGATAACATTAACTAGGATATTCAGGATGCATGGTCATGATGCTAGGTTTTCGAACGATTTATGGACTGGGGTTTTGCAATAGCCTTCATTCTCACCTACCCGAAATTATTTCTCAAGGAGGAACTAATTTCTTTGTGTTCCCTTATTCTTCTAATGGTTATGGTACTTGGGATTGGGACATGATTGGTAGATATTTTCCTAGTGAGATTTGAAGAATCTTTATTCAAAATGGTAATTTTACTATAAAAAGTGTTTTTAAAAATTTCTTTAAACCCGGAAGGGAAATACTTGGATGACATTGGCATTTGATGTCATTGGTATATTTAGTTCATTTTAAATGAAAGAGAATAATTAATGAATAATTAAAATAAATTATTTAGATGAGAGAGAATGATGGTTAAGTGAGATATAGTAACAATGACACGATGACACCAAAAATTGATAACACTCAAGTGCAATCCTACCCGTAGTCATACAACGATCGCTCCCCATCCTATTTTTTGAACTTAGAATGGTAGTACTCCCTCTATATGGAAACTAACCCATTATAGACTTCTCACTTGAACTTAGAATGGTAGTACTCCCTCTATATGGAAACTAACCCATTATAGACTTCTCACTTAATGATGAATGTCACTCTAGAGGGATCTCAGCTCAAAATTTGTCCTTGATGTCTCAATTGCCCAAAAATTGTTATATATGCATATGTTGATACAATGTGAAAAGGTTAAAAAATTTAGGTCGGGTCTTGATAAACTTGATTATTGGAGCAAGTTCATTTTTTATCATTGGAGCACGTTCTTTATTCTAAGATCTTGCTCCATGCAAGTGATTGAACTAAAACATTTTCAATGTTCGCAGTGATATTTGGTCAAATTCAAAGTCATTGGTCCACAATGTTCTTAGTTAAGTTCAATCCATAGACAAAAAAATTCGTCTATGCAGTATTATTTTCTTTGGTCGCTTCTAGAGCAAGACTCAATTTACTTTAGCAGTGGAATCCAAAAAAAACTCATTTAAATTCAATCAACAATCTAATTTTGTTAAAAAATAAAAATGAAAACATTTACAATTCACACACACAAATCTTGTCCCTACCTCTACCTCTCCCATCTAAAATGAAATTTTAAAAATTGTTCAAGTATCTTCATCACAATTTGATGGTGAAGGTGCAATGTTATATTCAGTGTGGTATCTTTATTCAATGACAAATGATATTTGGACAATTAATTTGTGATAATTTTTATGACAATTTTTTCTTTTATACTCACACTATATTTTTACTTTATCTCTCTATTGTTTTAGTTTTTGTGTCAATATTATTTTTTTGTTTTAAATATGACTATTTAAATTAATTTGAGCGATCTTTTGTTCAATACACATTTTTAAAAATTTCTATGCTTTCTTTTGAATTAGTTCTTGGATCTTCGTCCAATATATGTGTGTTTTCATTTCTCAGCTTGACATTGGTTTAGTCTTTCACAGAAAAAAAATCTACTTATTATTTCTGTTAATTAAAGTTTAGCAGGAGTTCACCAGAGTCAACGTAAGCTCCAACAAAATCTTCATAGGTATTTATACATCTGTCAAAGAAGTTCTCATTAGTCGTTGTAGTTAAACTGCGACTTTATCAACTAAATCAATTTCATTGACGTCTTTTACTCAAATTATTGCTTCTTGTCTTCTCCTCAAATTTTAAGTTTTTCTATTATATTTTTAGCAACAAATTAGACATCATACAATGTGGGCTCTTCTCTTTTGTTTTTCCCATCGCTGCTTGCCTTTGTATACTAAGAGATTTACCATTAAATTTGAATCGCTAAATCATAGTTAAAAATCTGGAAGTTGTGAAATTTCACGATTGAAGGAGCAGTAATGTAGTATTGTGTATAAAATTATGAAGATGTTCTCATTTTTTCAAAATATATACGAGACATTGATTCAATCCAACTATATAATTTTTATGGCTCTTCAATCAGAGAAAGAGCCCTTGAGCAAAAGTTGTGTTATTTGAACAATCATTTAATTGATAACTTTCTTGACAACATAATTTTATAAAGAAAACGAGGTATTAGCACAAAAACCACAGAAAGCAAAGCAATAGATAGAAAAAGTAATGGTTGTAAAAATATCATTTATCCTTTAATAAACACCGATGTTATCTCTACCCTTGACATTCTTGTAAAGTTCAAGTGAATAGTGCTTATAGATCATCAACATAAGAGATTCTCAAATCAGGAGAGAAACTAGCAAGTCTTTGCCAATAGAGTCCACATTTATTAACTTTTGTCATTTTTATACAAACCTTTTTAAATCTAAGATGTATCAATTATTACTATTGTATTTTTGGTAAAACACCCTTAATTTAGTAAAAAAAAACTTTCTAATCACTTTATAGAATTAAAAGATGAAGACAAAAATTTATTGAGGTCTTTTATTTTATTTGCTACATTTGGGTCTTTATCTTTCTTTTTTTAACATTTAGGTCATTTATCTTTTAAAGTGTATGTATAAATTAATCCTTTTTTCACATTTATCTCTTAATCATTGTAGAATAATTTTTTTTTAAATGTATAAGCATCAACAAATTTAATACTTATAAGAAAAACAAATTGCAGGGCCGGCCTAATGGTCAAGCAACCCAAACAAGGGTTTTAGGCCTCAGAATTTTGGATAAAAAATAAACCTCTAAAAAATTAATAGTTATAAGTATATTATATGACAGATAAATTACAAACATTTGCATAGCTTAACTGAATACCAAAAAAGTATCAATTACTCTTGATTATGAATTCAAGTTTTGGTTTCCACAAAATTGATTTTATATAAATATTCGGTTGAAAAAATATATTTTTAAAGATCAAATTAAAAATTTTGCTTTGGCCCTCTTAATCTATTAGGCCGGCCTGACAAAATTAATGTAAAAGTGATTTTAATTTTTTTTTTTTTTCTGAATGAAGTCTTACAAAAAAAAAAATCTTTCATAAAACAAGTTGAAAGATCAAAGAAACAACAAATTCACACATTCAATGAATGCAATGACCCGTTCCTTTTATATCGTTTTTGTTTATGAAAATTCTGTTTACTTTCTTTTCTCTTCTAACTTCACAACCAAGTGCTTTGCCGATAATCTTGTTCCCATCACACCACTAGATAGATAGGAACGACCCCACCAACCTCCCACTCTCCAACTTGGTGCCACGCCTTTTCTCCATAGATGCATCCACTCCAACTCTTTTTTTTTTTTTTTTTTTTGATAATAAAAAAAAAATTAATTAATTTAAAATTTTTTTTTTTTTTTTTATTATTAAA
>Ga0228711_1003064_pt1 | contig 25922 bp, 14 predicted proteins | sample MedpolnodulmetaG_2_FD_177996 | JGI IMG/M metagenome (GOLD analysis project Ga0228711, IMG submission 177996) | Root nodule microbial communities from Medicago polymorpha collected in Santa Monica, California, United States - brown nodules | ecosystem: Host-associated > Plants > Roots > Nodule... | reverse complement strand
AAGAATTTTCTTAAAATTAAAGTGTATGTAATTAAACTTTGATAAATCAGTTCCAAAATACAGAATCAACTAATCCCTCTCTTTTACCTCTCAAAAAAAAACTACTCCCTCACTATTGGTCAAAAATCTAAACTACTCCCTCTTTTTTTGGAGAATAAGAAAAAAGTTGAATGAAGAAGTATCTTCGATTACATACTCCCTTTTTTTTCAACATTTGTGAGTGGATCAACGTACGAGAGTATAGGAGTTTAGAACAAGAAGTTAGAGAAGTTTGTAGTACAAAAATTAACCTATGAAGTATGGTGTTGTCGTTTTTATCATTCTGTCCGGCCCATAATTCTACTGAAAAACACTTTAATTCTTCCAATGTTGAACTTTGATGAATTGTACAAGACAAGATTCACAGTTGTCTGTTGTCCCACCATACGGGCCATGATTTCTCTTGAAGATTACTTGAAGATAATCTGTACGCTTTGTTGATCAATTATTGAAATTTTTTAATTTGCTTATTTCTAATATGTTCCCTCCACCAGAGCACGGCCAATTACATTTTTTCTCGATCGAGATTCGAACTTTGATTTTGTTTGTCACATTGTGAGAGTCTAATTCTTATATAATACATGAACATGTGCATGCTATATATCATATATTCATTAAGAAGAAGAAAAAAAACTATATATTATATACGAAATATGATGATTGGTAGGGATGGCAATGGATACCCATTAGGCAGGGTACCATAGTGCCCATCCCCATTCCCGCGTTTTAAAAAAATCCCCATACCCGGGCCCATACCCTCGTGGGCAACAAGTTTGGTACCCGTCCTCATACCCAATGGGTATCTAAGTGCCTGTACCGGCATCCATTACCCGCACTTTCACAACAAGAAGATAATAAATAACAAAATATATCACAACATAATTAAAATATGATATGAAATCTTCTAAATCAACATAAAAAATATTACGTATCATATTATTTGGTCAAATAAAAGGCATCTAAAATATAAAAAACAAGTGCATATTACAATAAATATCAAAGACTTGGGATTAATTAACTAACTTTAATATAAATAAAATTACTCGCATGGTCTGTATAATGTGCGAGCATGGGGCGGGGTGGGCACTAGAGTGCCCGTACCCGCACCCATACCCATTCAAATTTGTCGGTAATTACCCGTGCCCAAACCCATACCAGTAATGCGGGTATTTACCTACCCATCGTGGGTATTTTTTGCGGGTACCCAGTGGGCTTGGGTCCAATTGTCATCCCTAATGATTGGGGAAGAAACATGTTTGTGTATGCATTTTCTCAACAAAAAAAAAAAAAGAAAATAGGCAATTAGCCCCCAGAAATTGTAAGTTTCGTCAATTACCCCCTGAAATTAACAAAACTTCAATTACCCCCCTGAAATTGCACAATGTTAATCGATTTACCCCCTCAGTCAAATTCTTATGTTAGTCAACATGACGTTTTGCAAATACCCCATGAAGTTTTGCACTTATGTGCAAATGCCCCCTGAACTTGAAAATTTATATTTTTTTTTTCTTATCCTTAAAAGTGACTGCATTATCACTGAATTTGCAGTATATTAGCTAAATTTTAACGGTATACAACCATATATTGACAGTATTGACAGTATTTGGTAAACCCTACAATAATGTTCAAAACTCAAGAATATTTACCAAACAAACATAAAAACATTTCTTTGTTCCAACATCAGATGTTTTTTTTTTCCAAGTTGTCCTTCACCCCATAAGAGATCAAAAGGATGGTGGCTATCATGTTTTTTTTTTATTCTCTTAAAAAATTAATGAAATATACATAATATAATATTATTACCATTCCTTTGAATCCTAATGGGGGAAGAAGACCACGATTCCTTCAAGATCTTTTATAAAGTGAGAGAAGTGACAAGTTTATGTATTTTTTCTTGAAAGTGAGAGAAGTGTATTGGTGTAGAGTGTGCAGTACTCACAATATAAAGGAAGTGGAAATTTTTTGTGTGATTAAAATTAGCAATAACAAAGCCATATATTTTGACATCTTGGTTATGTCAATCGTATGTCATTTATGTGCTTCATTATGTATGTCATGCATTAGTTTTTCATCTGACAGGTGTGATTGTACTTTGATATGTTGACTTTCATATCATTAGGCTCTAATATATGGTTAATGTTTGATCGTTTCCGGGAATATATATGGTTGTATACCGTCAAAACTTAGCTAATATGCTCCACAATTCAGTGATAATGCGGTTACTTTTAAGGATAAGAAAAAAAAAACATAAATTTTCAAGTTCAGGGGACATTTTGCACATAAGTGCAGAACTTCAAGGGGGGTATTTGAAAAACGTCATGTTGACTAACAGAAGAATTTGATGGAGGGGGTAAATTGATTAACGTTGTGCAATTTCAGAGGGGTAATTGAAGTTTTGTTAATTTCAGAAGGTAATTGACGAAACTTACAATTTCAGGAGATAATTGCCTATTTCCTTAAAAAAAAAAATTGTGTATGCATTATGCACCCTTCAATACTCTTCTTTGTGTCTCATACGTAAATATATTGTCCTTTACCCAACTGCCTACACATCACGCGTGCGTGCTTTAATCACACCAATATATATTTGCCACAATCATTTGTTGTTACTACAGAGAGATTACGATAGCCATTTTTGAATGGGGTATTTTAGAAACATTATTAGGTAGTAGATGAGAGACGGTAGCATTTTCTGAATTTTATTATATAATAATATAATTGAAAAAATAAACATTGATTTAAAGAAGATCACCTTTTTAATACCTCAATTTGGTGGGTGACTCCTTCACCATTTAAAGATTCCTATTAAAAAGGCTAACCTTATAATAACAATATTCCATAATATTCTCATTAAAAATTCCCAAGTCTTTTCACTTTTGAAGCTTCACGCTATTCAAGGTACCTATTGGATTATACACTGAAAGAGATCTGTGATAGTGAAAAAGGATGAGAAAGATGGGGTTTTCATTCATCTTTAGTCTTTATTTTAGGCAGAAGCCAAAACCTGCAAAGCTGGCGCATATCCTACTCAATAAATAATCAAGTTCCTTCCAATTCCCTCTTTATTAAAATCAAAAGAAGAACACTGATTTGTATGTATTGCATGAAAGCATATAAAATTGATACATGCATTCATTCATATGTACTCAACAAATGAATTAATCCATTCAAATGGAATTATCATTTTTTTAATTTCCCTACTTTATGAAAATCATTGATTAGAAAAGTTAAGCCAGCATTCCACAACTAATAATCATCCTTTCCTCTTGTTGGGTCGTAAAGGAAACCTAAAACATTATTGAATTATCATATGTACCGTATGTTTGGTATCACAGTAGTTATCTCACAATTACGACGACCAACCATGATTATTCAAAAGCTACACTTTATAGCTTCTTCAAAATCACAATAGATCATCGTGATTCTGACATGCTCATTGTGATACCATACATACACATAGGCTAAGAGCAATAAACAACCAACTTTAACTCAACATGTTTGTTCAAAATTTTAAAACATTTATATTTGAGTCTTTTAACTTATTTGTTCAACACTCATAATTTGTTAAATGTTATGTGATGATAATTTACCTGTTTTCGGCAAATATATTGAATAACATTATCTTTTAGAAAACCTAATTTTGTACGATATCTTTTATGTATTATAATTGTAAGTTTCCTTCTCATTTCCATTTCTTTTGGTTGAGTTCTGAGTTCGACAAAATCACAGGATCGCCGTAATTTTGTTGAAACTTTAAAGTCTAGTTTTTGTCAAAATGAGAGTGGTTCATCATAATTTTGTCAATGTCACCGTCAACTCAAAACATGAGGTCCATATTCAAGTTGATTTCTTGAAAAATGTCTAAAACCATGGGAAGAAAAGTAACTGATTAAAGAACGGTCATTACTCTTAGTGTTTTTATCATTTGGTGAATGTGTATATTCCACCCTACATATTGTTTCTTCTTTTCTGATCACACTAGGGAACTCCTTGCAACTTTAATACCGTACACAATCAAATACAATGGAATACCAAATGTCATGCTCCATTATCTTCTTCCCTACAAAACAGTATCACTAATACTCCTTTCTCTTCCCATTAACCAGATCAAATTGGCATGACCATCAAAGTCACAAACGGGTCCCTCCATTTATAGATTACCAATTCTCTTAAACTGTAAAAGTAAAACCATGACATAAATTGATTACATTATGAGTAATTTGGGTATTGAGCAATTCAATTGTACACTCTATATCTAAGTAGCCAATAGGTAAAAAAAGAGAGTAGAAAAAGACAAAACAAGCACAACACAATTAACCACTCCACAAAATCAAAAGTTAATAGCATGATTTATTTACCTCATCAAATCTCTTAACAAAATTTTATGCACCACCAACTATCTTTCCATCTTGCTGGAAATCACCACACCTTATAAGGTATAACTCCACACAAAAAAGATGCATGGGCCTTTCCAATTCCACTCACTCTCTCATGCTTGGATAAAAATCAATTCTAAATACTAAACTACAAAAACAAAAACTCCCCCACATTCAATTATTTCCACAGTATGAAACTTTTTCTCCCTACACAGTCCCAAAACCAAACCAAATAAATCCCTCCACAACACACACGTTCCCAACATAAAACCTATACTTCCTAAGCAAAACACATAAACACCAACATCCTATACTTGTCTCCTATCCTTAAATTTTGCACCAATACAAGCAACCATGGTATTGGTTTTGTTTCTTCTACCATTGCTCTTTCTCACTACCTCAACTTCCATTCCAACCTCATCACCTTCACATAACCTTTCATACCCTCATTTCCAACGCATCAACGTGAAACAAACCATTGCAGAAACAAAGCTAAATTTGAAGCCTTTTCATACAACCAAACAACCCCAAGAAAACCAAAAATCCAACACTGAGTCCAAGAGTGAAAAATCAGGAAAACACAAACTGAAGCTACTTCACAGAGATAAAATTCCTACCTTTAACATTTCCGGTGATCATCTCAGCCGTTTCAATGCACGAATGGAGAGAGATTCCAAAAGGGTCGCCGCAGTTGTGCGGCGAATCACCGGTGGCGTCGGGTACGAAACAGAGGAATTTGGGTCGGGTGTGGTTTCGGGTATGGAGCAAGGAAGTGGAGAGTATTTTGTAAGAATAGGAGTTGGAAGTCCACCAAAAAACCAATACGTGGTTATTGATTCGGGTAGTGACATTATTTGGGTCCAGTGTCAACCATGTACCCAATGTTATCACCAATCTGACCCGGTTTTTAACCCGGGGGATTCTTCATCTTATGCTGGTGTGTCTTGCGGTTCCACCGTATGTAGCCGTGTGGAGAATGCTGGGTGTCATGAAGGGAGGTGCCGTTATGAGGTTTCTTATGGGGATGGGTCCTATACTAAAGGGACACTTGCCCTTGAGACTGTTACATTGGGAGGAACTGTGATCCGAAACGTGGCTATCGGGTGTGGGCATAGGAATCAGGGTATGTTTGTTGGAGCAGCCGGGTTGTTGGGTCTTGGAAGTGGGCCCATGTCTTTTGTGGGCCAATTGGGTGGTCAGACTGGTGGTACATTTAGTTATTGTTTAGTGAGTCGGGGCACTGAATCGTCTGGGTCGCTAGAGTTTGGACGAGAATCGGTGCCTGTGGGTGCTTCATGGGTTTCCCTGATTCATAACCCACGGGCTCCGAGTTTTTATTATATTGGGCTTTCGGGTCTTGGAGTTGGGGGGTTGAGGGTACCTATATCGGAGGATGTTTTTCGGTTAAATGAATTGGGTGAGGGAGGGGTGGTTATGGACACCGGCACTGCCGTGACGAGGTTGCCTACGGCGGCTTACAATGCATTTCGGGATGCATTTATTGCTCAAACGACAAACCTGCCCAAAACATCAGGAGTATCCATTTTTGACACATGTTATGATTTAAACGGGTTTGTGACAGTTCGGGTTCCAACCATATCATTTTATTTCTTGGGTGGGCCTATATTGACCCTTCCAGCTAGGAACTTCTTAATTCCAGTGGATAGTGTGGGAACTTTTTGCTTTGCATTTGCTCCTTCTTCCTCAGGACTTTCCATCATAGGAAACATCCAACAAGAAGGGATTGAAATTTCAGTGGATGGAGCTGATGGATATGTGGGATTTGGACCCAATATATGTTAAATTATGTGAGTTGGATTTTGTGGTTAAAGAAGACCTCAAAACTAATATATGTCAATTGTTATTGTAAGCATGTGTATATTATCAACGTTCTAAGTTTTGTTGGTATTAGTAATGTAACATAATAATCGTACTATATAGGATAAATGGAATAATAATTAAGCCACATATCTGGTCATGAAGTATTAATAGTAGTTTTATTGAGTTTTTGTGCAAAAGGAGTGCACTCTAAGTGTGTACTTAAGCTAAAGGAAATATTTATATAATGATGGGGTCAAACATTCCTAAGATAACAGTCAATTCAACATGGTCAAAAGAATCATAGAAAAGGTTATTTGCTCTGTTGGGCACAAGGATAATCTTTATATGTTGTAAAGAGTGATGAGGAGGATCCTTTTACTCAATATGAAGAGTAGAAAGAAATGATTTGGTCTCTCTGTGTACTGATGACTGGACATTGCCCTCAACCTTTTCTTTTTCTTTGTTACTTTTTTCTCTTTTTCACATAAACAGATTCCACTTCCTTCACTCTTCTCTTTCTACTCGTGTGTGAAAGCTGCTACAGAAATTGAATCATTAAGCAAAGGGAGCCACCACTATTATGAACATGTGAGACCATTGTTTTGTTTGGGGCTATGCTCTGCCTTTGTTGGTTGGGACCTCACATTGGAGTGCAACCATTTGCTTTTCATCTTTTCAAGAGATGTGAGATTAAGAAAAATCACTGTTATCTTTTTCTTTTTTTTCATGTGGTTGATTATTATCAGGAAACAAAAAATACTTACTTACATGTCACATTCACATGTAGGTGCTGATGTGCATTTCAGTATATATTGTAATTTGAGCAGTTAGAATGATACTTTGTTTTTTATCACCATGGCTTTGTAAGCACTTTATATAGGCCCACCAAAAAGGAACACTTTGTTGGTGAAAAATGGTGTAAGGATAGAAATCATGCATTTGTTAGTACGCTTTCATCAGAAACAATGTCATGTAGGATATACTTTGCATATTTTTAAGCAAAAATGATTTATGTTTGAACATTTTTACTCTTAAAATAAGCATTGTAATTTGTAAAATGCAAATACATAGTTTTTTTTAAACTTGATCAATCTGAAATTTGGAAACCAATTGTCAATCAAAACTTAGTTTTTAGATTGGCAACAAGTTTTGCAAAATCAACATTATTTTTTGTAAACCTCAGTGTAGTTTTTGCCAAAATTATAGTGGCACACAAACAAACATCTAATAAAAACATGCATGTGTGCTTGAAAATCGTTAACATAGGAGCCTACTTTTTCCACCCCAAAATCATTTTGAAAGTACACATTCAAAAAGTTTTTAATAAAATAAAAGTAAATGCCATCCAGATTTCAAACAAGATTAGGGTTCTTGTCCTGTCCAAAAATACACTTATGGCGATTTTTAAGATAAGTGGGGGTGGACAGTTGTTTTCTAACTAAACTTATAACTCTTGTTTCCTAGACCAAATGTTTGATAACCGAGTTTTATATAATTCTAGTTCACGATCTGCCACAATGAAGGGATTTTATCTCAAATTTACATTCTATCAAGAAAAACTAAAAACCATTAATCAATTTAAATCACAAATAGAAAAATGTTTTATTTAAACCTATGGGTTTGTTGTTCTAAAATATGAACTCATTGAAGTCGCCAAATTTCACCAGCGCAGGGGGCAACAACATACGCAAGGTCACATGGAAGCCAGCTCCACATTATGATCAATAATTTGAAACGGTACACCTTAACAATCTATCATTGGCTCATTGCTTTCCATGCAGAGAATATTATAAAGAAAATTTGTACACTGTAAAAGAAGAAAAGTACATAAACCAAGGTAATATCATCCTAAACCATATAATTGGATTAGCATATTTACAGCTTTAAGCTACCTAGCAGTTGGGAAGACAAAAATGCCCTTGTGGGCTTCAAAACAAAGAAGTTACTACATGGATCAATCAACCCCTCACCAGCCAACCAAAAAATAGCCATACACCTTCATAACTCCACACAGAGCCATCGAAAGCTAAATTTGAAGTGCTACCATCATCCATACCAATGTTGATCTGAAATACAATAGTAACAAGGATCTAAACCATGAAAAGATATTTCAGATCATCAACAGTAAGCCGAGTTCCAGAACCGCCAGCATGGTCTTCGCCAAATGCAGATGCCACCATTTTTCTCTTTTCCTCCTGCCAGATACAGGCCAACACAAAAATAACATCAGAATCTATCATTACTCAACACATACATAAGTGTATACTATTACTATCCATTGAAATTAAAAGATTCCCAGAGATTGCAAAGCTCACTAAACCCATAAAAGCAAGAAAAAACACTTTATATGCTAACTCTTCCTGTATCGTTTGGAGGAAGCACCCCTGCCAATTAAAGTGGCTAAGGATTTTTATGAGATCAATGCCCATTGGACCATGGAAGAACATGCGTTGATCTCCTAAACCCTTGAAAAGAATGACAAAAAAAAGTCATCTTTCAACTTATATAGTTTTGGTTTATAAATTTAAAAGGAAAGCAATAATGAGAAAAGGAAAAGAAAAGAATCCCCTCATGACGGAGCTCGAAAAGTTACATAGTATTGTCAATCTACTGTAGGCAAACAATTCCACGACTTGAACCCGTGACCATCCTAGTCACATGGTGACAACTCTAACCATTGTGCTAAGATTTCCCCCCGGCCCGTCAGCAATGATAGAAAATGAAAGGGAAAAATAAAAGATGAACTAAAAAACAATTCCAAACTTACAAATCACCTCAACTCCCCCCACTCGCTTCTAAGCCGAATTACTGAGGACTCTAAATTCAATTTTTCTACAAAGTATAACCTCATATTGCCACATGAAATAAAATTAAACTGATAGATATTAAACCTGTAGAGCCAATATTCTATCTTCAACTGTATCTTTTATGGTGATCCGTGTCACAGTAACAGGACGAGTCTGTCCAATTCTATGAGCTCGATCAATAGCTTGATCTTCAGTAGTTGGATTCCACCAAAGGTCCAAAAGAATAACATGACATGCTGCAACCATATTTAAACCAAGGTTTCCTGCCTTTAGTGACATCAGCATAACAGTAATCTGAAAGAAAGAAAAATCGAGTCAGCCAACAAAGAAAATCTAGGTTTACGCATTTGAATCACAGTAGATGATCCAATTTCTGGTAATAGTTTAATTATACTGATTAGCAGCGCACTCAGGGTTATCGACGTAATGAAAAAAGAAGATTTAACTTCCCAGTGTACTTCAGCTACTAACAAACAGATTCTTACATCACATTTCTTGGTGTCGTTTATAAATTTGAATAAAAAGAAGTTACAGCTTTAACAATATTGGGGATGGCCAAACCTCAGGATCAGTATTGAAATCCTTAACAGCTCTGTCCCTCGCACTAAGAGTCATCCTACCATCAAGTCTCCTGTATTTGACGCCAGATTGCTCCATTGATGTCTCGACCAAGTCCAACATGCTAGTCCACTGAGAAAAAATTATAGCCTTTAGTGGTCCTCCAGATGTGCACTCTGAATATTTTCTTGTGTGTTTTGTAACCTTGACATCTGAATCAAAATCTTCAATATCGGAATCATCAGAAGGCAGTGAATCTCTATTGCCTTCGGGGGAATTCAGTAAGCCAGGAGTCTTCAATTTACAACTTGACTGCAGAACCTCAAGGACAGCTTTGATTTTAGATGAGCTGTACTCACTGTTCTGTACTAGGGAATAATCAACAAGACTCGAGTTGCTAGAACTACTACCACCAAGATCGTCAGAGAGGCAACTCCTCAAAGTTGCTTTGGAGAAAACAAGATCTTCCCCAAGTTGTTCTTTACAATGAACTGCAGGGCACATATTATCATCACTTGTCAAATGTTCTGACACACATTGATAACAGAAGACATGGCCACACATCGAAATAACAGAGTCATCAGGTGGATCCTGTTGAAAACATAGTATAAATCAGCCAAAGTCCTTAATGACAATGCATAGCTACTGTTTACCACTCGGCAATAACAGGTTAACAGAGAAAAAAATTCCAGACATTCAAGTAGAAAATTATAATAAAAACACAAGTTCAGTAATCAATGAACAAATTGATAAAACAGGGTCTCAATTAAGATGATCAGCCCCCTTTGAAAATCCTTTATCTTCATCTGAATAAACTTCCTTTTTCAAACAACAATTATTAAATCACATCACCTGCTACCTGGTAGTTTTGGATTGTGCTACATAAAATACCCTTGGTATGCATCCCCCCCCTAAAATATATCCTATAACTACTTTGTGATGATATGGGTTTTATTTTGCAAAAACTTACAACTAGAACTCCTTAACTTTGACTAGTTTCCATCATAATACAAGACTTTCTTACACTGAAGGTTTTAAGTGTTAAACTTTGCCTGATTTTGTGAACAAAGTGTATTTAAAGTGTTCCGAAAAGACTAATAGTGTGACGCTCCTAAAACATGATCAGAGTAAACATATGCTTAGAAACATCTGTTAGCAGACTTAATCATATATCAAACCATTGAGAAGTGTAGCTCCTAATATTATTCATTAGACAAATAACATAACATGTACCCTAGGAAGAGTAAGACTTGTAAGATGCAATCAAAAGGATCTATACCGGATGTTTTTAGGAGGCACAATTGCAACAAAGGAAACCAATAATGAAATTATCATATCTAAATTAACTCACATTGCAGACACAGCATATGGCGGAAGTTGTTTCCAGACTATTAAACAGATTGATCAGCATCTCCTTTGGAAGCTTTTTTGCCATTTCAACAGAATCTTTCCCAACAGGATCAGAATTATATTCTTTAACAAGAAGCGGGTGATCACAAGCCTGACGGAGACGTAAAAGCATTAAAAGAATATTTGCGTAGTTTTGATTCACTGTGCCAGCAGCTGCATATGCCTGCAAAGTACAAGCATTTCATTTCAGAACTACAAATTTGGAACATCCATCAGCATAGGAATATCAGATGAACAACAATGTCATATAATTTGCAATTGCCTTGACCCAATATCAAAACGAATCTCTAGACACTAATTTTGAAGGGAAAAAACAAACAGTATCATTACATTATGTCCAACCAAGTTAATATAAGCAATATAAAAGGAAATAAACCTTAAATTGAGAACGTGAATCAGCTTCCAACTTCTTGTAGAAGGCCCGCTCCTCATAGGAGAAATCCACCTTCTCCAGATTAATTGTTTTAGGTGGTAAAGTGATTATAGGCTTGCCATCAAGCAAAGTTCCTAGACAAATAAAATAAATTGATATGAAAAAACAGAATAGACCAATAATCACCCCCATACAGTAAATATGACACCAACTTCAAAGAAAATCGGGCTCACTCTAACCAGTACCTCAAAGAGTAAATTGTTCGGTCCACTCCCTCAACCAAACAATATTATATGTCTTTATGGTAAAACAATCCCAAATTCATTATTATACATGATGGCCATAGACTCATTAAAAAAGAAATCAAGGATGAGTTCACTGAATAGAAGAAATAATTCCATCATTTAAAAAAAAGAAAATTTAGTCAAAAAACTGAATATTTAATAAATCGAGAATGTAACAAAATAAATAAATATGTCTAGCATTTTGATGGGAATTTCAGGGAGGGAAGAACAAACGACATGAAATTAACACCAAATACAATACTTGGTGTCGACACCACTACAAAACCCTCGGCTAAACTTGTCAAAATTATGGAAAGTGGCTTGCATGGCAAGAATTCTTTCCAGGATCATCAGTGACTCACTTTTCATACTCACTTAAGACTTGACATCATTAAAACTGGACGAGGTTGTCCTGTACAAGAATGAACGTGTGCTGATACTACTGTGGTGGTACCAAAGGTAGAGAAGGAAATGAGAAAAAGAATCAATGAAAAATTATCTAAGTCATGAACTTTAACTAAAGAGGAGATCAGCAACAATATTGCTATGACACTTAAAACCTAAATCAAGCCAAGAAAACGATAAATTCAAATTATCTATCCAATCAAGACTTAGCAGCCAGGGAGGGAAGAACAAACGACATGAAATTAACACCAAATACAATACTTGGTGTCGACATCACTACAAAACCCTCAGCTAAACTTGTCAAAATTATGGAAGGTGGCTTGCATGGCAAGAATTCTTTCCAGGATCATCAGTGACTCACTTTTCATACTCACTTAAGACTTGACATCATTACAACTGGATGAGGTTGTCCTGTACAAGAATGAACGTGTGCTGATACTACTGTGGTGGTACCAAAGGTAGAGAAGGAAATGAGAAAAAGAATCAATGAAAAATTATCTAAGTCATGAACTTTAACTAAAGAGGAGATCAGCAACAATATTGCTATGACACTTAAAACCTAAATCAAGCCAAGAAAACGAAAAATTCAAACAATCTATCCAATCAAAACTTAGCAGCCAGATTTCGAAAAAAAAATCACCTTTTGTACGACGTAGCATTATGGCCCTCAAAACTACTTGAAGTTTTTTGTAACCGTGAATAGAATTTCTGGATATTGGGACTTTTATTGTATTGTAGAAGGATTTATACACAGCATAAGGATCATACTTCAGGAACCTAAAGTAGCTATATAAATCATCAATGGTATTCTGAATAGGCGTGCCAGATAAGCACCACCTTCTTTTTGCCCTAAGGCTGGAGCAAGCTCTGGCCATCTGAGTTCTATGATTCTTTATCGTTTGAGCTTCATCTAGAATAACCCTAAACCAACCTACTTTTGCAAGAGCGCCACCGCAATCGAAAGAAGAGCCGTCTAATCCCTTCCTACCTTTTTTACCCTTCTTACTTCCATTATATAGCTTTTTCCTCTTTTTATTGACAGAAAAATCGGAGGATAAGCCAAACTTTTCCCCGTCTTTTTCATCAATATCATCCTCCTCGACTAAAGGTTGTTTGGGAACTTCATTAGTCACAAGAGAGTATGTTGTGAGAACCACATCATATTTTGCAAGTTCAACAGGATCCTTTGTCCTACTGCCCCCATGAAAAATCAAAACAGAAAGCTTTTCATCTCCAACTTTCTCATCAAGCTCTCTGGCCCACTGCCGAAGAACACTTGCAGGGCAGACAACCAGTGTACCAGCAGCTGGCCTTTTCCTACCTGGGGCCTGTGTTGAACTACTCGGTTCAGTAATAGGTTTTGCATCATTGGATTCTTCATCATTTTTAAGCTTTTCCTTTTCCACATCAATACTGCCATTCTCATCATCATCATCCAAATTCAAGGCTTCAGCTTTATGGTTGCGTGGATCATCTGTTTTCCATTTTATCTGTGATTGCCTTTGCATTAGGATGAGAGCAATCGTTGAAATTGTTTTTCCAAGACCCTGTTTGAACAAGGTTATAAAGTTGAGATAAAAATGCTCACAGTTAAATATCAAGTGCTTGTCATTAAAAAATCATGATTCAAAAATAACCTGATCATCAGCCAAAATCCCCCCCAAGCAATGCAAACTCCTGTTTTCCCTCTGAAGCATCCAAGCTAGTGCAATTTTCTGGAAAATTGATAACAGATAAAATATCCAAAATAGTAATAATAATAATAATAATAATAATAATGAGCAGTTACAATAAACAGGCCGCAATACCTGATGTCTCATTAGAGGTACAGACATTATACCAGCAGGTAAATCAGCTTCTTTTAATGGTTGACTGATATCCTGCAACAACCAAATTCACCACCGACATTGTGTCCCAATGACTCTCCATGATAATAAAGATTAATATATGATAAACTGAGAAATTAATGTTTGAAGTGTCTTCCACAAATCATATTGATGCCGAAGAAACAACAATAAAGCATAAGATTAAACATCAAATCATCTCAAAATAATTTATTGTTTTTTTTTGGTGCTAACTCGCTGTATTATTATCCCATGCACTTGGCAGATTACTGTCATCTATGGTTGCTATTTTAAATGGGTGTTATGATTATTTAATTTTGTATTTTCAATCCTAGAGGTATTTATGTGCCATTTGTGTTGCTTTTGAACTTTTTGAAGTATGTCCAAGTTTCCCTTATGGTTTCAGTGTTAACAGGAATTCCCCTAAATCACATGTTCACAAACATTAATGTCTTATGTTTCTACTGTCCTGTATCAGTATCACAGACATAAATGCAATATAAATAAATAAAAAACATAATAATAATAATAATGATGATGATGATGATGATGATGATGATGATGATGATGTAGTAGTGGTAAAAATAATAATAATAATAATTCTTTCAAAAAAAAATAATAATAATAAAAAAAAAAAAAAAAAACGCCAGAGCTCTTTATAGAGGACAAATGCATAAAGTAAGCAAGCTAACGACATTACAATCAGTTAGTTAGAACTAACTATAACAGAATCAACTAACTGAAGTAACTAATAGAGAACCTACTAGCAGCAGCTAGAAGGTACTGAACAAGCTAGATAGCCCTGCTAAAACAAATAATATTTTCTGACATCGCGACGGATATTGAAAAATAGTTTCAACACCCTCAGAAAAATAGTACCATGTCTAGCATGTAAAGGAGATCAAGCTTATCAAAAAAAAAAGGGAGTTCAAAACCTTCTAAGAAAGAAAAAAGACATTGAACACCAAAAACTAAGAAGAAACAAAAAGCGAATGAATTCACCCAAATATCCACATGCACTACATCTTAAACCTACCCAACAACTATCACAGGTTTCTAAAGGAGTCAACTTTAACAATATTTCACATATAACAAAAGAAGCTTTGCATATATGATTCACAATTAAGGAAATGTTTTTCATTAAGAGATTAAATTATCCTCCTCTCAAAAAAAGTGATATGAAATTATCCTTTCAACTAAATGATTGCCACTAAAACCTAACAAACAGAATATTCTTTCATTCAACTTTGAGAATCTAAGAAATTAAGCATGTAAATACGATGACAAACATAATGAAATACCTGTAATGCTGCTTCATAAATTAGTCTCTCATCAGTTTCAGGAGCCCTTTCATCACCTGCTCCAGAACGGTATGCAGATTCACTAGAACCAGCAAATGGTGGAGTTATAGCCTTTCCAAGCATCAAAGATGGAGGAAGAGCCCTTGTCCCACCATTCTGATTCGTGAAACGATCTCCATCATTGCCTCTGCCGTCACGAAAAAAGCCCTTCTCACCGGATGAGCTAGGTCCTACTCCATGGTGACGACTCTTGTATGCATCATGCAGCTGACTGTTGCTTAAGTTACTTAATCTGTTATTGGGTGCAAATGACGAAGGTGGAAGAGCCCTTGAGGCAGATGATTGAAAAGATGGTGGAAGGGTCCTGTTGAAAGCTTGTTGAGATGACATTTTCTCATAACCGGCACCATTGGAATTAGAAATTCGGGAATTTACTGTCTGATGCTGACTTGTGCTTCCATTGCTCGGACCAGGTTGATTATTGGGCTTAACTTGTGAATGATTAAAAACGTTAGACGAGCTCGCGTTTGAACTTTTTACCCTTCTTGAATCTGCGCATAACATAACATGTATGATGATTACTGATTTATAAAGAAATTTCATTACAGGATATCTTGGATAAAAATCTTCCACCTGAATTCCTTTCAGAAGCGGCCCATATTGGGGGAATCCTCCTAGGATCTACAATTTCCTCCAACTCATCATCCGACGAACTAATATATATACACTGATCCATGTAATCTAGATAACGATTTTCCCTTTCGTTGGCCAACCTAGAAATAGAACCATCAAATGCAGAGCCAACCTGTAGTAAAAAAGTATCATGAACATTTTGTTACATATGACATTAAAACAAAAACCTTCACTAAATGAAAATGGTGTCACTCACCACTTTTGTGTAAGGTTTTGAAATTAAACCAGAAACCCAACCACCTACAAGAGCACATAGTCTCCAAGTTGAGTCGATAATGTTGTCCACATTATCAAGCATTGGCTTGAAAGCTGAGCCGCATTCCAGTTTTCTTAACAAACAACCTATTTACTGAATGGAGGAAATGCTTTTGTTTTCCCCCTTTTTGAAGGTTAAAATTTACACTGCAAAAATTAAAAACATCAAAATCATGAGTATAACCTGAAGCGCATCAAAAGAAAACGGCCTTTATCTTGTAGCACTCCAAGCCACAATTCTCAAATACGTACACCAAAAGGATTCATTATAGACATTAAAAAATCTGGTCAACAATCTCATTATTCCTTTTCCATAGAAATATAACCAATATAAAGTTAAAGGGACATAGAAGGGAAGAAGTATAACGCACACAAATACCAATAAAATGTTGTTGCAACCCAAGGTGATTATAATTGAAATTTTACTAAGAATTGGGGATGGAATATAAATCCTACCATGAATTGCAATATTATAAATCCTACCCATGGAAGAATACTTTCTAGATTTCTTTAATTTGTGTACAAAGAGTTTGGGCCATACAGCCCAATGCCTCCACCGGCTAAAAAGAAGAAAAAGCAGCATTGAATTGATTTGGGCCCAAACAGGCCGATTTTGATTTCTCTAAAACCCTAGTCGCCCCACTCTCTCTTCCCTTTCTCCCCCGTCTGCTCACCGTCTCAAAAAATGAGCACCTTTGCTCTCCTTTTCACCATCACAAACAAACGCGCGCGCGCGCACACACACACACAGACTTCTGCACGACACGGGAGAAGAAAAAGTAGACCTTAGATAGACAGAACTTGCTCACAGGGGTAGCAAAAGAGAGAAGAAGAAACTCTGAATAGGGTTCGTCGTGCAACCTAGCCAGCAAACTGGTTGCAACTCTGAGACACTGAAATGCCAACGAATTGAAGATTTCACCAATATTTCGATTCACCCCGGCAATTTCACCAATTCAACATGGGAAACAATTTTGTTTGGAATTGGATAGCTCAGGGAAAAATAAATCATAAAGTAGCCAATTTTGCAAGGTAAATCGCGAATTTTTTATTACCTTACTGCTACCCTCAGAACTAGTCAAGTGCTGGGTCAGACATTTCCTCTTATGAAATTATTTTCCATGTGGAAACAATGATGATTTTGCTGACCAAAAGAGAACAACAACAACAACCAAGACTTTTTTTAACAAGGTCGGGTCATCTACATGAATCTGACAAAAATCTGTGGTGTTTTTACAGATCTTCTCCACACATAATCAAGTCATTTATGACAAGAATCTACCATCTTTCGGGAGAACCCGAATTCAATTCCTAGGTGGAACAATTAGTGTTCAGGTTTTACATACCACCCGACTAAACTCCAAATTACGAGGGAGCCCCTTCCCCAAGGAAGGAGAGGGTTAACGCCCAAAAAAAAAAAAAAAATCATACTTGTCGTAGACTGATAGGCTCGAGCCACCCATTCTCCTTTTCCTAATGTGTATGCTATCTGCACTTTTACAACCCAATCTAATAAAAACCCTATCCAACCAACTAAATTTTTAATCCACATATTTAAACAACTATTGAAAACCCTAGTAAACTTTCCCCCAAGTAATGAGAAAAACACATAAAAAGAGTAACTTGAACAATATTAAAATCAGGGTACCTAATAATGCAGCCAAAAACCCTCATAGATACAAACCCAATACCCCCATAATCAATCAATCAATCCTTGCAAAATTGCATGACCCATTAAACAGTTTAAAAATGCATGTTGAAGAAATTTCATATTACAATGAAAATGAGAATTTCAAACAAAGCAGATCAGAGTGAAATTGAACCTGAAAGGAAAGAATTGAGGCGGGAATCAAGGAAATCGGAGTGAATAGGGTTTGAACTAGCGAAATGTGTGAAAAAGGTTTGATCTTTGGAGAGGAAATTGAAGGATGAGAGAGAGACTAGGGTTCTACTTCAAAACGCAGTAACGGAAGCGTAAAAAAGAATCAAAACGACATAGATAGGTTTTGTTTGAATTTCACATACCTAAAAACTGTGTTGTGCTGTGAAGAACACGAAATTAAATGAGAGAAATTTAAGGTTACACGACTCGTACTTACTACTACTGAGTCAGCCCACTTTTCTTTTTCTTCTGTTTTTATTGATATTTCAATTTTGTTAATATTATATTTTTAATTTATGGATATGTACTAACTCTGTCTTCCAATAAAAATCCATTATTTGATATTTCCATTTGAGTAAATATCAAATATTGTAACGGTTTGTCAAAAATAACAGTCAAATTCACGATTTATATTAGATTAGGTGAGATGTCCATAAAAAATAAACAATTTTGGTATTTATCGGTTGAGTTACTCCAAATGTATGTATACAAATATCTTCAATATGGAGTTCTTTTTTTAAATTAATATGTAGGATCTTGAAATTAATATGTAGGATTTTGAAATTATAAGTAAAAATTGATTTTTTAGATTTATTGAATAATTAATGTGTTTGATTGATGATAAAGATTAAATGCATTAATTAATCAATAATTTTTTTTAAATGGTTTTTTGTTTATAATAATAATTAACACACATACTACCATTCGAGATTATGCTCAAGGGGACAATGCATGATATTGTGAGGTCTGGTGTTCAAACTCCAGCCGCTAAAAAAATATATATTATGTTCACGGAAAGAGGTAAAAATTATATTTACATGAGATATAATTTACTTTTCAACTATTGTATATGGGAATTGGTAAAGATATATATTATTGTAAAAAATGGTTTAATTAATGTGCAAGTCCCTAAACTAATTAGAAATTTTTAAATAGGCCCTTAAATTTTATTTTATTTTAATAAATCAAAATGTGACATATTGTTATTGGAAAAATTATGCTCTTATACAAGGTGTGCAAGAAAGACAAAGCAGAATTACAACAACAACATCCTTAAGTAAACATAGAAAAATAAAACAACTTATATATAAGTAAACAAAGGGTTGCTTCCATCATATATGATAACCAAAAGAAAAACTAGCATTACGAGCTTAAACCACCAAAAGAAAGAAACTTTTACTTTTTTTAATAGTTGCGTAATCCAGTTTGGCTTTGTTATTGAAAAGCCAGTGATTTTTTTCATTCTACAACACCCACACACAACATAGGCCCCTAAATTAAAAAAAGTTGATGGCAAATCCTTAAGTTATTTTAATTAGGTACTTCCATTAAAGAAGTCAACAAGAGCTTGCTTATTCTCATGAGTCATGTTATATGTCCAACTATATGAAGTCGGTTAAAGAAGGCTAAATAATATGACTGTGCCAGTGGATCCAATCCAGGACTGATAATACACATGACATGTAGACACATAGTAGTATGAAGTAGTGCTTAAAATATCATTTGCTTAACATTAGTGTTTGTCCCAGGATATAAACAGTTAAGAAGAGGAGCTTGTGAATTATTCCATGCTCAACGTGATCAGGAACCGTTTTGGTAAACCACATTGGACGAAGACATAGTGTCTTTCAATTAAATTTTAACAAGACATAGTTGCATGTTGTGAGGTTAATGCAGTTATGCAAATTTAGATGCTACTTCATAGTTTAGGGACCTACAAGTTAATTAAAACTTTTTTTAAAAAAAAAAGCTAATTAAAACTTTAAAATATATGCTACATAATCTCGATTGGGAGTATATATTCCGTCCATTTAAATTTTTATTTTTATTACTGTATTTTAATTATAATTTAATTCAAATTAGTTTAGATTTGATTTTTATGATTGACTTAAATGTTTGACAATATTTGATTTAAAATTAAATGTCCACGTGAGCTTAACTCAGTTGGTAAAGACATTGCATAATATATGCAAGGTCCGGGGTTCGAACCTCGGACACAAAAAAAAAATTAGGTTGTTAAATTACTCTTTGATGTAGGTTGTTAAATTACTTCTTAATCTAAATTAACAACCTACACTCATTTCGTTTTGACTAAATAACCACATTCTACTATTTTGAACTAGTACTACCTAAAGGTTAATTTCGTAAATCTATTTTTAGACATAAGAAATTGTTTTCTTAATTTTTAGAAAAGGTTTCCGCCCAAAGAAAGACAAAATAAAGGCTGCACTCATTTCGTTTTGACAAAACAACCACATTCTAATTCTACTATTTTGAACTAGTACTACCTAAAGGTTAATTTTGTTAATTGCTTTTTAGACATAAGAAATTGTTTTCTTAATTTTTAGAAAATGTTTCGGCGCAATGAGAGACAAAATAAACGCCGACTTTAAACTTTTTTTCAGTTAATGGTTGATCATTTATCGTTTTTGACGTAATTTTTTTTTATCTATTGTTACTGTTCTATTTGATGAATTTGTGTTAGGATAATGCAAATTATATCTACTGACGATGATTCTTCAACACCCTTTTTTGTTTCATAAGTAGGACAGGGCTTTTTTTTTTCAAAGTAGGACAAGGCTTAGTACCATTATCAATTGAAAAATCACCGATAAAAAAAATTAATCCACAATTGAAAAAAAAGCTACACCACAAAAAAAAAATATGTTTTTAAGTTACTGTCTCATCTCATTATTAAGCCACACCGATAAAAATAAAAATAAAAAAGTAAGCTACAGCCTAAAAGCATGAATGGAAGTTGCAAAAAACGGTTGAGATTATTTTGTATGTATTTCTGTTTTTCAAAAAAGTTTTATATTAAAAAGTGTAAATTACATAAATAGCCATTTTTAAGTACTGCTTTAAAATTTGTCAAAAAAATGAAAGTACTGCTTTAAAAGAAAGATTTATGGTGTGTTTGTTTTGGCGGTAGCTTGACGCAGCCATGCGGTGAGCAAGAAGCTAGAATATCCAACTTCACAAAATTGCGACAGAACTAGCATTGGGACGCAATATTTGCAAGTCTAACGCGGAACCAAACACTAGCTTAGTGTTTTAGTCCAAATGAGTATTGATTGCTAATTTACTTCTTAATAATTTTATGTAAGTTTAATTTTATGTAAATTAAATTTATTTGAGTTGTTTTGATGGTGTTGGCGTGGGATATCAGAATGTGTTCTTCTTAAAGCGTCGTGTTCGATTCTTCTCGATACCAATTTAAATTGATTAATTTAATTTCTTAAAAAAAAAGGGGTGGAAATTAGCAATGGAGATTATTATGTTGAGGAAAAGAGGTAAAATAACTTTTTAAAGTAATTATGTGTTTACCCAAGTAATTGAACTATGGTAAAGGATTTTGGGTTTAAATTCTAATTAGAACAACAAAAACAAAATTACAGATATGTGTTGAATCACATCTTATCTACCTATGGCTTGGTTTCTGATCGGAAGGAGGGATAGCTTCCTAATGCATAGGCAACTTTGCCAAATGTTGGCCTTTTGTCAGGGACATATCAAACTATTTCTTTTTTTGGTTGGTAATTATGCATTGTTGTCGGTGGTAGTAGACTATGCAAAGAAGTCTCGTATAGCCCATTTTTTATAGTTGTTTTTTAAAAAAAATATTTTTTTTAACAAAATAATCATTTTTAAGAATGTTGCATCTGTTTGTTACCGTTTTTAAAAAAAATCAGAATCTAAAAACAACTTCAAATGAGAAGTTGTTAAGAGCATATTCTCAAAAAATAGATTTTTTTAGAGAAGAAAGAAAATATGATTTAAAAGATTGAACTAATTTTGTATAAAAAAAAATACCTTTTATAAAGTTGTATTCAAACAAACTAAATTATTTCTTTTAAAAAATGATTTTTATTACGGTAAACAAACACAAAAATAAATTTTGATTTTTCATAAAATCTCTAAAATATAACCTCTAAATTATTTTATGTTAAAATCACTTTTATTTCACGACATGTATCTCTCAATTTTGGTTCAAATAGAATTGAGTATATGCAGTCACCTAAGACTTAAGAGGATTGTCTTTTGGTCTAAACCCCTTGATTGGATTGTTGTTTTGAATGTGAATGGTAGTGTTTTCTTTAGCGTCGTTGGTGTTGTGCAGGTTTCAACGGCGAAGCAAGCAAAATTTCTACGAGGTGACCATATATAAAGCAAAATAAAATATCTTTTAAGATTGATAGTAGTTTTACCCACTACTAGAAAAAGCAAAATTAGAGAGGGAAATTAGTGACGGAAAAAATGAAATTCCTCACAAATTCCTTGGTCGCAAAATTTAGTGATGGAATTAGAGAGGGATTTCACATTTTCCCTCACTAAATATCCCTCACTAATTTTTGTTTTTTTAGTAGTGACCAATAAGAAAAGACAAAAAAAAACAAATCACAACAATTATTACTTATATAAAATGTAATTCATAAAGTACACTTAAAGCAACAAGAATGGATTGTAAAGAGTTATAATTTATTAATTACTTATTTTTTAACTTAAAAAAAAAAAGAAGCAAAGTGTTCAAAAGGGTTAAATATTTTTTTTACAATAATAAAGAGTTAATAAAGCATTGTTTCCATTCTTTTTTCCAATCTAGTAATAAATTAATGATACATAAAAAATGGGGTGGGGTGCGCCTATATGAAATATGTTTGGACTAATAATAATAGATATTTGTTGTTCTCATGTTTTTTTTTTTTTAAAATCAAAGATTATTATTATTTTTTGGGTGTTAAACCTCTGATTTTTAGGAGACAGGATCAAATAATCCAAAGTTCGATTGAAAAGTAAGTAAAATCAACAAAAAAATATCTACCTAAAATCAAAATTGGGGTAGTCAACTTTATATTATTAGAGTTAGCGAAATGCAAAAATACACCTACTTATTCAATAATTTTTTCTCATTGGGGTAGCTGCAACCACCCCTTAAGATCTAAAGCATTCGCCCCTGGCGGGTTTTGAGGTCTCATCCGTGATCACCATGGAGACTTTATGCGTGGTTGTTATGGTAGTAATGGTGGTGACTCGTCTATTATTATTAACAGAGATTTTGACCCTCTTACATGGACTTCAGTTATATTGGGATTTTGGTTATAGGAAGGTTGCTTGCGTCCCAAACTTAACTCATCTGATTGATCTTGTTAAGAGTAATATAAACATATAACATTAGTTTCATTTCAGCCATAGTCTTATTGAAGTGGTCTAACTAATATTTGTTCGTCCATTTGAATGATTTCACATTCAATTTTATGTGTCGATAAAAAAAGTTGTCACCCTTCCTTAAAAAAAAATGCTGTCACTCTACCGCTTTTGACCAAAAACGTTTTGAAAGGGGAGGATCAAAATTCGCGAACCAATAAAAATAGAAGATAAAAACAATCAAGCAAAAAAACATAAAAAGAAATGGTTTGATTAAAAATGTTATTTTTAACACAAAACTGACACAACGTTTTCCTAAAAAAAAAAAAAAACTGACACAACGTTGTATATTTTACGATTTCGATTTTTTTATTAACTTATAAAAAAAATTCAATCAAATCAACATTAATGTATGCTTGTTTTAATTTTAATTAATCGTATTATGATGCTCGTACATGATTGGTTCTATGAAGGCCAGAGATTCGGGTGCGGTACAATACTATACCGTTATACAGATACGTGAAATTTTTAAAATTTAGAATATGATACGGCTAAAATATGTTAACAAAATTTTTATATTAGAATTTATATACATGTAAAATACTTGTAAAAAACTAACATTGGTTACTCTTCATTATATATTATTATAAAAGTGACAATTTTTAAAAATAATAATACGGGTGATCAATATAAAAAATGTAAAGTTTTCTTATAAACCATATTATTATATTTACTTTCATTTGTTGGAATGTCAACAGAAACATCATTAAAAGAACTCAAAACAAATTCTATATAATGTTTATTAATTGTATCTCCTCTTTCTTGTTACATTCATCCACAGTAAGTATGATTTTTTGTGGTTCATCGAGAAACAATTCTACTTATGCATATCTCTAGTTAATTCTAAAGATGTAGAATTGATTTTAATATGTTTGGTTGTTGTCGGATAGAATTAATTCTATTTAAAGTTATGATTTGTAGCTTTTGATTCTAAAATTAATTTTAACACATAAATTTAAAATCTAGCTCATTTTTACACAAATATATCTGAACACGAATATTTTTTTTGTTAGAGTCAACTTTAATCAAAAACAATTCTTTCTACTGCACACCAAACACACTTTATGTCAAGTTTTGTTTTTATATCTAAATAAATTTAAACACCATTGATTTAATTCAACATAGCAATAGAGCATACGTACCAATTTAAAAGGACGAGCAGTCTTGCACATATAAGATCACTGCGTCCAATCATCCATCCATCACAATTCACAAGTCAATAACACATCTTTCAAATGGATTTTGTGGGCAAATGATATCAATCCCCAGCGTAATTTTAGGCCTCTCTAGTTGGAAAATATAACACACCCTTTCGTGTTTTTTAGATTAGGGAAATGTAAAAGTACATATTAGTATTTTTTTTTAAGAGGTTAAAATGGAATATATTATCCAACTCAAAGTGTTCTTCCTAGCATAAAGTGTGCCAAAAAAAGAACAAAGTCACAACCATATGAACAAAGGAAAAGAAACAAACAAATAAAAATAAATTTACAAAGAAAGAAAAAGCATTAACCAATGCCCAACATATTGAACAGACTAAGCCACCAAGCATGGTAGTTGAAAGCGATATTTGGAATTTTCACCTTCAACCACACATAAGTAAAAGACTTAATTTTGTCAACAATTTGATATGTTGAACATTCTTTTCCTTTAAAAATCCTGTTATTTCTTTCCTTCCAAATTTCTCACACCGTCACATACCAAATCAACTGCATAATAGACAGTCGCCTCTTGGAACAAAAGCCACCAACAAAGGCAAACTGGTTGAGGTAATCCGCCGGCATATTAGGGATGACCGAGCAGACACCCAACCAAAGATGAATAAAGTGCCAAATTTTCCCAAAGAATTGACAATGTAAAAATAGATGAGGGGAAGTTTCCATCAAACCACAACCACCCACACACCAGCCATCATGTGGACCTATAATTTCATGACGAAGATAGTTATCTTTAGTCGGCAACCTGTCACGAATCAGACGCCAAGAAAAAAGAACGACCTTAAGAGGGATATCCTTATGTCAAAGATCCTTCGGAGAAACTGTAGCGAACGTGTTATGCTGATCAACCAGAAGTTTATAAGCACTCCTAACAGTAAAAGCAGTACTCAATTCCAAACGTCACAGCCACCTGTCCTCTTTATCAACCTGCAAATTCACATTGTGAAGTAATAAACAGAGTTCCCCTAACAGCTCCTCCTCCCACACAAACAACCCCCGCCTCCACATCCACGCCTCTCCACCCTCCCCCCAACCCAACTGACTCATAACAAACACAGACGCCTCTTTATACAACGACAAATCAAACAGTCTGCTTAACTTGTCCCTAAAAGCCACTCCACCAACCCAGACATCTGACCAAAACAATGTTGATCTACCATCTCCCACCACCCGACTGACATGATTACTAAACCACTCCTCCCTACGAAAAGCAGCGATAACATGCCACTAGTAGGAAGCATCGCGCCCTCCATCTGACACATAGCCTCCTTCCACTCCATATCGGGCCGACAACACCCTACACCGCAAACTCTCTCTAACTATCAACAATCTTCAGCACCACTTTCCCAACAACGCGTTATTAAACTCCCTAATTCTCCTTACCACCAACCTCCTTACTCGAACAAACTGAATTCCAGTCAACCCAACATATTTTCCTATGGTCCTCCCCCC
>Ga0228711_1003063_pt1 | contig 25925 bp, 13 predicted proteins | sample MedpolnodulmetaG_2_FD_177996 | JGI IMG/M metagenome (GOLD analysis project Ga0228711, IMG submission 177996) | Root nodule microbial communities from Medicago polymorpha collected in Santa Monica, California, United States - brown nodules | ecosystem: Host-associated > Plants > Roots > Nodule... | reverse complement strand
TTGATATATATATATATATATATATATATATATATTATATGGTTTTGCTAAAAGACATCTTTTATGAAGGAGTCTTTTAGCAAGTTATAACTAAAAAGTGGATAATCACACTTTGAGCGCATGCTGAAATTTATTTTTTAATATAATAGGCCGAAATTGAGGCATGCTGATTTTTTTTAATTAAATGATAAAAACATATATCTTGGTAAGAGTTAAACCCGAGACAATGGAGTTACAAACACAAAATTATACCGCTAGGCCATCTTTATGAACTTGAAACATGTACCGCGTTAATAAGATAATTGCTCTTCTCTCATCTATTTTTGCTCATTCCTATCAAAATAGCTGAGCGTGAGTTAACTTATGTAGGTGTATTTTCAACGTGACTTAACTCACACAAATATATTTTCAGCGTGAGTCAACTCACGTAGGGCGGAAATGAGCAAAAACAGATGGGAGAAGAGCAATTCTCCGTTAATAATATAAACTCTTGCTTTACCTGCATTACAAATAAAAAAAAATTGGGCCCTAAATTTTGGAAATCCGGTTCAGTAGAGCTGTTTGCACTCCCTAAGACCGTCCTTGACCATCAACACCTTCATCCATATCTAAAGCATCGACATCATTATCCTGCCGAAAATAAAAGCAAACATTAAAATATAAAATGAAAGAAAATAGTAAAGAAAAGTATCCTGACCGGAACTTCGGCCTCATTGTCGGAGAGTTCATCGAGGTCAACAAGAAAAGTGTCAGCAAGAGTAGCCTGGAATTAAAAATGAATGAAAATTGAATAGTTAAGAAAGTGGCGACAAGAAGACGTTGATATGGAACAACAATGTCTTGGGGAGAAAGAGAGGAAAAGCACCATAGATGTTTAGGAAGACATAGTGGTTGATGAAGCATCTAATTTGAGAGAAGATGCACAAAAGATAATGAAATAAAGTTGTCATAAGGTTGTCATTAAATAGTTGTACAAACATCACTACTCTTTATTGGTGAGATTTTGTTTTTAATTAAGGGTATTTTGGGTATTTTATGTTTTAATTTTGGGCAAAAAAAATAAAATCCCCGCCACCACATTATCAGTAGTCAATGACATTTAACAACAGAGACTAAATGTGCTAATTTTTTAAGCATAAAAAAATTGCAAAATATTCTCGAGGGACAAAAATCAAAATTCATGAATTTTATGGATACCAATTACTTATTAAACCCTTACATTAACAATTTAATAATAATAATAATAATAATAATCATAATAATAATAAATAAATATGGTGTTGGCAGGTGGTGGGCAACATCGTAGCGTCAATGTTGACCACATCGAAGCTTCGATAGTCAACATTGGTGAAAGGTGGAGTTTTGATCATTTTTCCAACAATGGGCAATAGAGCATCGAGGAAGGCGGCTTACGACGGTGGGCGCGTGCATCGGAAGCCTTGGTGGATGTTTTTCGATTTTTGTTAATTTTTTTAATATTTACTAAATTAATAATTATATTATTTTAGCAAAAATATATTTTCTAAAAGAAAATATTTTTTCCCAAAAAAAATTGTTTCCTAAAATAAGTTTTTAATTTTTTGCAATTAAAATGACTTATTTTCTAAAATTTATTTTTTTACTATATGTTGAAAATTTGAATTGGGTCAAGGGTTGACACTCAATAAAACAATAAAATTGATGTTGAGCCTACTACACATTCACTTAAAAGAGCGAGCTAAGAAATATTATGCTTTATAGAGGCATAATAATGAGTGTTTTTTAATTTGGAGTGTTTTTTTTTGACGGCTTTCATACAAGTCTCACACTTAAAAAGAATAATAAATATCCTGTGAACTTACTATATGTAGGGGCCGGAGTTCGAACCTCGGACACTCCACTTCTTCACAATTAAATTGTGTGAGCTCTAGCCACTAGGCTACTTGACAAAAAAAAGAAAAAGAATCTCACAACGTTGGAGAGCACTAAAAACCGAGTGTTTATAATATCGTTCATAAAAAAAAGCTAACGTATTTTATTCAAATTTTAGATCATGAGTAATTTTTTTTTCTTAAAAAAAAAATTCATTCATTCAAATCGATAAAGTAAATCGAAACAATATAAATTCAAAATCGATAAAAACAAAAATTATGTATCTGCAAACAAATTCACAACGTCTATATTAATAGTAATAGTATAAAACAAAAGAGTGTATATACTTACAAATATTACTATATTCAAACCAAAAAAACAAACTTTTGACGATAAAAAACTTTTGTCTTATAAATTGAACTAGATCAAGTAAATATTTGGACCATATAGATGAACTTGTTGACCAAACTTTTTTTGTTGGATTAAAGAAGATTTAAGAGATCGAGTAGATATTTCTAGAAGTTGAGAGTATGGTATGTTATTATTGTTGGTGACAAATCATTTCCAACCTTCACCAACCACTTACCTATACCAACCACAATTTTTTGCTATTCATTCATTTTCACCAACTACCCACCTCTGTTTTTTCCTCTTTATTTAAAATACTCTCAATTTTTGTGAGCACTGATCAATCAACAATGGGTGAAGAGCGTAAGGTGTTCACTTTGGCTGATGTCTCCAAGCATAACAGTGCTAAAGATTGTTGGCTTGTTATTCATAACAAGGTAATGCTGTTTTTCCTGTTTTTTTTTGTTCTTGTTTTATTTTTTATTTTTTCAATGAAACACGGACACTCCTTGGATTAGGCGTGTCTCAGTGTCGCCGACACGACACCGACACTTGTAATTACACTTAATTATGTGATTTTTTGGAATTATTAGTTGTATCGACGTGTCAGTATCCGGTGTCCGTATATGTGCTTCATATATTTTTTGTAATTTTGTCTGGTTCTTTTTTGAAATTCTAGTGTTTTGTTTGTGTTGAAATGGAATTCACATGTTAAATGGTTGAGATTCACATTGTTTTGATGTTTTTCAGGTTATTATGTTTTGTTGTGACAACCTTAGTTGCAGGGTTGGATTATTTAGATTTAGATCTATGTAAGAATTTGATTTGTTTTGATTGAAAAATGTTACATTTTTTGTATAAAGGGGTTTATTTATTTATTTTTTTTGAAAAATTACTGAAAGTTAGATTGTGCTTTATTCTGGTATTTTGATGCATGTGTGTTATATTTTGAAGTGCTGTCAAACAAAAGACAATTGTTCTGCGATATGCTATTTAGTACAAATTATTGTCGAATAGTTCCTATCGAGGCACAATGGCCATATAGGCTATTGCTCTATAGCGTAGCAGAATTTAGATTAGGTTATTTTTCATAAGATTTCATGGTTGTTATCGTTATCATTAAAATTAAATGATAAGGCGTGTTAAGTTCTGTGTTCTGGAATCCAGATCATGATTCCATTGCCACAAAGTAGATTTTGAAAGCTTAATGTTATATGGCTACTATTATGAATTATATCCTTCATTTTCTTGAAAGCTAAGTTGGTAAACGAGCAGAGTATGTTGAAAACTAGGACAAGTATCAAACATTTAGTTTGTGTTTTCCCTTCATATTTGACTTGTAACATACCACCAAGCAGGGCGAAGAGGGCGACCGTCCTAGGCCCCAAAAAATAAGCACGAAATTTGGGCCCCCAAAATATTTTTTACGGGTCTATTAGGCCCTAAAAAAGTTGCTTAGTTTTTTGCATCAAGTTTGATGTTTGAGAATTGCTCTTCTCCCATTTGTTTTTGCTCATTCACGTGCTATGTGAGTTAACTCACGCTGGTTTTCTTGTTTCTGAGGGTTTTGGCCTAGTCCCCCCTCTTGTATATACTTTTCCCTTTCTTTTTTTTAATAATACTACGTATTGGAAATGCGGTAGAGGATGGGGTCTCTGTAGGGTGCCAACCTAGTTGGGATGCTTCAGTTTCCCCTTGATGTCTCACCTTTCTCTTGGCCTTATCAAAAAAAAAAAAGTTAACTCACGCTGAAAAATGTCTAACTCACGTTGAAAATACACCTACGTGAGTTAACTTGCGTTCGACTTTTTTATGGGAATGGGCAATTCTAAATGGGAGAAGAGCAATTCTCTTGATGTTTATATATATTTATTAGTTAGGTTAGGACCCAAATTGTAGGTTCTCCCAAGGCCATCAAAATCTCAGAAACGGCCCTGACACCAAGCACAGACCCATACACGGACACCAAACATGACACATAGACACCGGTAATAATTTGAGAAAATGAAAGGGATTGATTGAATGTAACTACATGAGTTAGTGTCAGACATCGGACATGCCTTTAATCTAAAGTATTGGTGTTAGACAGAAACAAGAAAAATCTGCACATATTTCCAAGTTTTTGTTCTTTGTAATTGACTTCATCAAGTTGCACATGCTGTTCTATTACATTGAAACTTTGAATTTGTAAGTTTCCAATTGACTTTGCAAGACTTTGGAATATGACTTAGATTTCCTCTGCCTTGACTCTGTCTTTCTGCATTTTTTCTTTACCCTTCATTTTCTTTCTTAACTTGAATACAAACAAAAGATGTAGGAATGGTTGGGAATCATACCTCTATCTCATAAAACATAATCATATCTTGTGAGTTTATGCGAAGGAGTAATGAGTCATGTGCATTTGGGGTTTAAGAAAAGTATACCATTGTATTATTTGTAGATATGAGCCTTTGCGATAACTTATTGAAATAGGGTCTGTTTGGGTTGACTTATTTGAGTTTATCTACGAGCATAAACACTTGTTAGACTGTTTGGGAGAGCTTATGAAAACAGCTTATGACATGTTTATAAGCTGCTCTCTAGAATAGTTTATGGAAACAACTTATAAGCTTATATGAAAGCAATTTGACTTTATTTTACTTTTTATTATAGAAATAGTTTATACATAAGGATTTATATGATATGTGCTTAAATAAGTTGTTTATCCAAACGGGGTTTAGTAGAAGAAATTCAAACTTCAATGTTTTCACTGCACTGCTAAGTTTCTTTTATCTTTTAGGATGATTTGAAATTATGCTCTGTTGGTGCCTTCTGTCCTTTTACCTTACCATATCTATTTTGGAACAGGTTTACGATGTGACAAAGTTCTTGGAGGACCACCCTGGTGGAGATGAGGTTCTAATTTCTTCCACAGGTATCCCACATTGTCTCTGAAAAAGATTTTAATTATTTAATTCAAACCTCGTGATCTCAGAAGTGAGATGTTAATATAAATGCCTTTTGATAAATGAAACAACGCATGTTTGCAGGGAAAGATGCGTCTAATGATTTTGATGATATCGGTCACAGTACAAGTGCTTATACAATGATGGAAGAGTTTTATGTTGGAGACATTGATTCATCAACCATCCCTTCTAAGGTTGATTACACACCACCGAAACAACCTCACTATAATCAGGACAAGACATCAGAGTTCGTCATCAAGATCCTCCAATTTCTAGTTCCCTTGTTTATCTTGGGTGTGGCAGTTGGTATTCGTTTCTACACCAAATCAACACAATGATTTAAACAGCAAGAAACTTAAATATTGGCCGCATTTGCAATAATATGTTATTGTTGAGTGTCGAAAGACAGGCATGTTTTGTTTTCAAGTGTTCAAACTAATGAGGTTTGCTAGGATATGCAATGTGATGTTGTGCATGTTTGCCTTTTCCTTGTAATTTTCTTTTAAATCTCATATTGTCTTTTTCTGTCATTCATTTGCTACCGGAACCTGAACCGGAACAGTTTTATGGAGTTTTAACAGTATAAAATTTTGGTTCATTCTCATATTTTGTTTTATTTTCTAATTTTGATATATAAATTATGGTGTGATGCTGCAAATGATCGGTTTATGGGAACCCTAGTTGAGATACCATAGTGTATGCATAAGATTTTTTTTCAAAATATATTCCCTAAAAAAAAGTCTTTCAAGATATATGATAACATGGACCATTAATACAAAGTCTCTCAAAATCTAGGATAACTTTGAAACATTTGATCCATAATTTGAATTATTTGATTAACATCAACATTGATACCTCGTTGGTCCATTGTTGATCCTTCTCCATCTACTATCGACTCATTAAAAAGACTATCAATTGCATGTTGCATACGTTGGAATCTAATAAAATTATTTATAGTGCAACAAGCTATTATTAGAATTAGTCTTTGCCTTTTAATAGGATAACTTGCCATCATCTTTAAAATTGTAGACCTCTCAGTGGAAACAGGAAATGGTCAATGTAAACAACCCCAGAGATCTGTTTTCTGGTTTAGGGTTTCTGTTTCGATCGACCCCTATTTCAACACTTTCTCTCTCTATAACCGTTTTTGGAACCATAGATTTTGTGATCTTCCATGGCCTCAATCGAAGAGTTATCGGAGCTCGCTGATTCCATGCGTCACGATGACGAAACTTCCACTTTTCTCAACGTCGTCGCTCTCGGCAATGTCATAAGCTTCCACAATCGAACAATCGATTTTGTTCAATTTTGCGGTTTTGATTTGAATTTTGATTTTGATTTTAATTTGGATTTCGTAGGGTTCTGGTAAATCAGCGGTGTTGAACAGTATAATTGGACATCTAGTTTTGGTAAGTTAGGTTTTGAATTTCTATGATGGATGAATCTGAATTTCAAAAGATGAAGTGAAAGTGACAGTGAAATTTTGATTTCTGATTTCTTCAGCCTACTGGTGAAAATGTAGTTACGAGAGCTCCAGTTGTGATTGATCTGCAACGAGATACATCGTTGAGTAGCAAATCAATTATATTGCAGATTGATAATAAATCTCAGCAAGTTAGTTAATCTGATCTGTGCATTTTCGCGTTATGGATTCCGTTTATAGTGTATGTATTTATTTATGTCTTTTGTTTTGTTTTGTTTTGTTTTGTTTTGTGCAGGTGATTTAAGACATGCATTGCAGGATAGGTTGCATAAGGCTTCCTCTGCCAAGCCTCGAGATCAGATAAAATTGAAGCTACGACGTACAGGTCTGTATTTGAATGAGTGATAATTGATCTCTGAAGCACCATCATCTATGATTGAAGGCGTGCCTTACACGGCACCTACACATGTGATTACATTCAATTGTCATTTTTCTCTAATTATTATAGGTGTCAGTGTCATGTCTGATGTCGGTGCTCCATGGTAATTGATTTTGTTACCTTAATTTTTGTAGCTCGCAAAAAACCATTTTTGTAGATCATTTATGATAGTTCCCTGTATTTTTGTGGAATTGCGGTATTAGATTTTTTTTCCTGCTAACATTATTTTTTACATCTTGTCCTCCCAGCACCACCTCTCATGTTGGTTGATTTACCTGGGTTGGACAAATCAACTGTAAGTGTTGTCCTTCATTTACTTATCCTATAGTTTATTCCCAATTTTTTCGATGTTATCATCATTGAATGGTTTTGGAGTTCTGGTAATATTTCCTTTTGCCTTTGTATAGGTTAGTGAATATGCGGAGCATAATGATGCCATTTTGGTCGTTATTGTACCAGCAGCTCAAGCACTTGAAATTGAATCCTCTCGCGCCCTTAAATTGGCAAAGGAATATGACGGAGAAGGTAATTTACATTTTTCTTGTTACAAATGCTTTTGTGTATAACACGTGAACATTTTATCCTAAGGATTTGCTCGGTTCCTTTCGACCTTAATTTTGATAGGTACAAGAATTGTTGGTGTTATTAGTGAAATTGATCAAGCTGCATCAGACCAAAAAGCAATAGCTGCAGTTGAAGCACTTCTACTGAATAAGGGTTCTACAAAAGCACAATATATCCCCTGGGTTGTATTAATCGGTCAATCGGTTACAGCAGCTACGGCACAGTTTGGATCTTCCGGTTCTGAAAATTCTTTAGAAACTGCATGGAGAGCAGAGTGTGAAAGCCTCAAGTCCATACTGACACGAGCCCCTGCAAGCAAGCTTGGAAGGATAGCTTTGGTGGATGCACTGGCACAGCAGATTCAAAATCGCATGAAGCTGCGGGTGCCTAACCTATAAGTTAGAAATACTTATGATATCTTAAGGAGCTCGTAAAGTAAAATACTAGAATCAACTTATAATTATATAATAAGTTATTTTATAAGCTATTCCAAACACTTAGCAAGTGCTTATGTCTAAAATAAGTCTAGATAAGCTCTTCCTAAAACTTCACTTGCATATACAACATATACATTTTCATTCTTATTCAATTGTGTTGTAATGTATTGGACTCAAATGATGAGATTAAAAAGCACTACCCTTCTTTTGTGATGCCAAATAAGATGGTTGGCATTCATACTTTGTTAGGGATTGTTATCATCAAGAATCAAGAAAATTAACGGACACACCAACTTCTACAAATTAGAGACTCACAAAAGGGTAACGATGCACACTATCACTAACATAAAAGATTAAAACTGAAAATTTAAAAGACTGATCCAATATAAACGTAGTTTTTTTTAAGAAGGCAAAAGACATAATAGATTAAACCTTTCATCTGACGCACAAGGAGTGCCTCAAATGGGAAAAAGAGGCTGCAAAGCAAGTATAGCTAGATAGCTAGCCAAAATGGAGAAAAACGAAACATTACAAAATGGACCACTACACGTGATAGTCGCAAAAGACATAATACAAATATTTAACATTTTATGTTATTAGTCTTTGGTTCAAAGAGAAAGTAGGTTCAGGAATTTAGGGTTTGAAGATAAATAAAGCCTGATCAATTATTATTTCAATGATTAATGAATGTTTTGAAGACACTCGTTAGCATTTTCCTTATTATTTTCCGTTAATACAATCTTAAACGAAATTCATTAATGAGTGCCCTTGATATAAATCAATAAATTGTATACCGCTGTATGTTTCTTTTTTACTTTTTGGTGGTGAATACTATATATTTTTAGAGAAATTCTTTTATAGTCATAAACACAAATGAATAGTGTTTGGGCACATATATATTAAAAGATTTTTTCTAATAATGAAAAAGAAATTGATAACAAAATGATTTAGTATTTCAAGAAATAATTTATTTATGTGTATGAGACCAAACACTGTTCATTTGTGTTTGTGTCTATGGAAGAATGCCTCGTATTTCTAATGTGAAAAAGTAAAAAGAAGAAGAAAGTTTAGTCCATGTTTTTCCGTCTAAAGGATAAAAAAGCTTGGAACACCATAATCATCATGTCTGAGTTTGCATGCGGGTAATCTTTTGTTATGGTAACACGCGCAGAAAAGAATTCTCTGATGAAATTCTCTGATGTTAAACATCATTCCTAGTTGGCATTCTTCCACTCAAAATTCATAATGACTTGAGCAGCATAGATCCCTATTTTTATTTTTAACAACAGTATCAAAACAACTCAAGTACTAGAAAGAATATTTTCTTACCAACATCATTTTGGGAAAAAAGTCACGTCAGACAAGAATACTTACCTTCTGAGGATTAATCCCATGATGGGTCCAGAAAAGATTTTAACTAGAGATTAAGAATAAAAGTTCAGCTGTTTCGTTATATACTATCATATATTTACGGTTAAATTACATTAGTTTAATGATCCTTTAAATTTTATGTTTGTAACCAATTAGTCTTTTAAGTAATTTTTGTTCCATATCAATTTTTTAAGTTTACAAACATGTGCAAAGTTACCCATATGTTAAAGTGACTTTACAAAAATGACAAGTTGGATGTTAAGTGTGTGACATTTCTCTGTTATAATAAGAGACATTTTTCATTTTCTTTCTTTAAATTGTCGTTGCTAATTAAAAACTGAGTGATTAGCGACAACAATTAAGAGAAAGAAAATGTGAATTTTTTTCGACAACAATGTCTCTTATTAAAAACTGAGTGGTTCTCGTGAGTTTATCTCAGTTTATAGGGACAATACCTTATATATGCAGAAGTCGAGGTTCGAACTTTAGACACCTCACTTATTCATAAGTGGTGAAATTTTAACTACTACACTACTTGACAAAAAAAAAACTGAGTGATAGACTCCTCAGACAAAAAATAAATGTCAAGAATAACAAAACACAAATGAAATTCTCAGAACAAGAATATCACCCTTATAATATCTTATACAAATTTAACATTCATGTTAACATTCTCATAAATTAGACAACACATTCATATCAACATTTTATACACAATAGTTATACAATGCTAATGCTGCAATGACTAAAAAGTCTACTAGAAGTATACTACTTGAGTTTGGAACATATACTAACACATGAGTTTCCAAAAGGAACAAAGATAAGGAAAAATGAAGTGATTATGTCACCATGAGCATAACTTACAATTACCAAGTGAGTACACTTAAAGGATAAAAACAAGAGAAAAAAATGAAGCTAGCTAAACATTTACCTATTCAGTGCTAGCACAAGTTCTCTCAATAACCTTTGAATCTGTTCTATGAGAATTCCTAGATGGAGAACTTGTTTCTCTAGAGGAGCTATGTTGACCAAAGAGACTAAGTTTACTAATTTTTTTCGAAAAAGAACTCATAAATTTACGCGATCCAGACTTTGCCATATCCCTCTTCATACAAACATGTTCCCTCTCTAGATCATTTAGTCTCATTCTTAGTCGGGCCAACTCGAGTTTTAGCTCACGATTTTCGCGCCTCAATGATGCATAGTTATCGCGTGGAGACATTGCCGCACTTAGTGCACCGCTACTTATACGCCATGATGCATGCATTGGCTTGATGTCATCTTCCCCGGTGGTGGACAATGAATTTCTTAGCTTTAGTTGTTCAAAATATAGAACTTGCACTATTGATTGTAGAGGAAGGCGCTCGTTTTGTGCAGCATGTGCTCCGGCTTCTTGAGTAAGCTTTTGAAAATCAATTAATTTGCATAGTTTCTTCTTGTCCAAATCTGACAACCCTTGATGAGCCTGAAAATACATTTACAGAAAGAATCAATATAAATTGGAAAAATTTCTTAGACATATTTATAACATGGGTATGGTTCGTCTAAAGCGACAAGTAAATATCGATTGGATAGTATTGTAAAATATTGTACACAAAATCTTGAAGCAAATATGACAAAACAAAACATACTTTTAAATAAATATCGATGGCTCGATATAAACCGTCATGAACGGTGCGCGCATGTGCTGGCAATGTTTCTGCAATGACCAAAAACTTAGAAAGCTTCAAGTTTGCATCAGGAGCAATTTCAGCAAGGTAATTGTCCACTAGTTTTGACACCTTAACTAATGAAGTTTGCGAGGGCGAACGAGGGCTATCGGATTCAAAAAGAGAACCATCTTCTAAATCGTCATCACTATCTTCCTGCTGACAGAAGTTTACTAAAAGTCTATGAACTGTGTCGACATCAAATAAGGTATCACCTGAATGCTTGAAAGATGGAATCAAAATATCATCGAGTGTGGATAGATCCAACTGTGATCCAATCCTTCTTTCCAAGTCAAGTCTAGAAGAAATTGCGCAATCAAGCATCACCGCGCTTCGCAGCAGCCCGAAAAGGAAATTAATCGGAACAACAAGTTTCTCAACAGGCAAAAGGCTTACAATAGTCTCAACCACAAGCTTTTCATGCAAAGTTGAATTTGAATCAATTTTATTCTGGTTAGATTGATTCCACAAACTTGATTTCTTTGTCAATTCTTTCTCTGCGTAGTTCACAAGGGAAGCACCGATACTTTCTGGCCGAACTCCACGACACTTCATCGCTGTTATAACTCGTTGATACATGTCGATTCTTAAAACCGAAATATCTTCTATCCACCAATCACCATCACATTTGGCTTGTCTGCTCATGTGCAACCTACCTGAGCTGCTATACTCTAATCTTGAGAAACTAGAAGCTATTTGTTCGGCACAAGTTTTTGAAGCTATTGCGTCGATGCAACGAGTAACTATTTTCAGCTCATCGGCTAGAGGAATTAGGCTTTCGCATTGTTGCAAGACTTCAACACACATTTCAAGATTCTTGCAGACAATGCAATCAAGATATTCCTCGGCCCTCGAACTCAGATTATCTTTTGAGAAATCATCGGTCATTTCAAGGTAATCGGAAACACAACATAGCTGTGCAACATTTGAGGATGTAATCTCAAAGTTAATACCATAACAGAATTTTGCAGCCAACTCAAAGCATTCAGCACCTCCTGGTAGATTAAGAAGCTCAACTCTTGAGATATCAGAATCTCTATGTTCTGCAACTAGCCTTCGAATTCTACCACTTCGAGAAACGAGAGGAAACTACATACCAAAATAAAAACAGTTAGAACAATCATAGAGGGAAAGTGAAGACTCAATGCATGTTTGGATTGACAGAATCAAAACGTTTCATGATGATTTTGGCAAAACTTATACTTGGAGCTTCAACTAAATCACAGTGTCATCGTAATTCTGTCAAACTCACCAAGATTTCAAATATGCACCCAAATTAACTGAAGTAAGTACTTACCTTGTGTAATGAAAATGTTACTCCACACACTTCTATAGTTATATCACTAGGTACATCGCGAAAAATCCTGAAAAATGTTCATGTATAAATAAATCATTCAAAAGACAACCTTATAATTTTAAAAGTTTATTTCATAAGCCATCCAAAGCAAAAATCATAAGGTAGAAGAATTCATTGATAACATAGAAGATCCATAATTGAGATACATAACAATATTAGTTAGAAACAGATCTTTGATCATCCTATTCCAGTAACAACTTCAGAAAGAGAACCAAAGAAAAAGCTAGCTACAACAATATTCAGTAAAAGAAAAATTAATTAGCATAAATATGAGAATGCATGAAAGATCATATATTGACCAACAGTCACGCGTTGACTTGGTCAATTTTATCCGGAAGAGAGAAAATATACACATGAACATGATAGTAATTAGAATGCTGCAGTTCTTAAACCTCCGGTTTTCAGAAGAAGGAGCACCGGTAATTCAGAGTTGGCCGAAAACCAAGTAAAGTCTGGTCAAAGATAGTTCCAGTATGGATTCAAATCAGACGATTTGTCCATAACTAGGATTCGTTAACCACTTGAGCGCGAGCACTTGGTTAAAACACAAAAAAAAGCTAACACAAAAAACATGTACAAACTACAAAGTAACACAAACAAAAACACAACCTTCAAGTAACAAGTTTTCTTTGAAGCAAACAAGAAAGAAAGAAAAAAAAAACTAAAACAACCCTTTAACATTGAAGTGGAAAGAGAAAAGCATGAAACAAACCATTCATTGTATCTTTGCCTGACATTCTTTGCCAAAGACAACTGCTGTTGGTGCTGCTGCTGATGCTTGTCAGTAGTACGGTCCATATTAGAGAGTGAGAAAAAACACACAAACTTGTGTTATGAGACAGAACAGGAGAATGTAAATGGAAAGAGAAAAGTAAAGTAATAGTAGTGAGTTTAAGGTAGTAGTAGTGAAGAGGTGAAAGAGACAGTAACCAAGTTGAAGATGTTGCTGTTGTGGTAGTTCTTTAGCCATTTTCATTGAACAGGTTGTGCTTAATGCATAGATTGCAATTGTCCAAAGTAATGGACCTCTCTTGTGGGACATACCATGTTTTTTCATATACTTATTTTATACGTTATATGATTTTATATCATATTTTATCCTATTTTTTGGAAATCAATAACAATTATTTTGTCTATGAATCTAGAGAATATCTAGCAGAAAGTCCGAGACTAATCTCTCAAGATAACATGAACTATATAATTCGATGTAGATAGTACAATAGATATATGATTTCATACGCATTGACCTAGAATAGAATGTAATTGTGTTACTATACGTTAAGGAACTAATGTAATCATTTTATTGTGACCAAATTTAATCATGTGACAGTGTATAGTATAGTATTTTTTACATGAGACAAGAATGTATAGTGTGTCTATTCTCTAGTGTGAGTACATTATGAATTATTGGTTTAAATTTCAAAACTAATAAAGTTGCTATTCTTTCATTATGTTAATTATTTGTTCAAAAGTAAATTTAATTAAAAAACGTAATTAAATTGGATATACCAGACTTGGAAAACTAATCATCCGATTTGAATTTGAATTTTAAAAATATTTAAAATTTAAGGTAAATAAGTTTCTTGCAAATATATTTTTCTGTCCCTCTTTCTATTGATGGTTTTGATTACTCTTCTAAGTTGGAGAAGTGTCTTATATAATTGACCGATACAAAAATTGTTTGAAATTAAAACAAAGACTAGTGCTACTTTCCTATATAAAAATACAACACTCTACAGTTTTTTCTTTATCATTTTTTTTATGAACTCTTTCAAATTTTCAAGTTAATTAATTAATTAATTACTTTTTTATCGCTAATTTTGTTACATTCTTTTCTTTAATATCAATATGTAATAAATATGAAGATTATTACTTTCTTATTTTAGTATGACTCTCTAATTTGATGGAAGAAAGAGTGTCTTAATTTGTGAGTGCACTATGACATACTATCTTCATTTCATGCTTTTTATTTTTTTTCCTTATCCCTTTCAGTTTCAACGGCTGAAGAGGCGCAAAAAAGTGGAAAAATGTGAAGAAAAAGTCAAAAATGTGACTTTACATAGCAAAAAGGAATGAAACTATGAAAGCATAAACAAAAGTTGTTAAGCAGGTTTTGACAAATTTGTCATGTTACTCTTTCTGTCCCCTATTACTTCAAATTTAATCATTTTATCTTATGAATATATACTCCTTTTTTTGTCAACAATGTGCATGAATATTTTTATTGGAGTTTTCTTATGAATTTTAAAATTTAAACTTAAAGGAAATGTCCTGTCACCAAGAAACAGATGTAAATTACTTTTGTGCTGAATTTATGGACTCCTTTGATAACGGTGAGTTTTCTATTGTGCAAATTTGTCTTATTTATTTTGACAACATGACAATTTAATAATATTTAAAAGGAAACATACACATTCTACCAAAAATAGGAAACATACTACAATAATTCATTTCTTACATGATTGAATAAATGGCTTCAAAATCAAAACAAAAGAAGTGGTTTCAATTTAATAGAAATTTTGTTTGAGATAATGTTGAGATGAACCTTTTACATTTTTTAATATATATCAATCTTTTTTTAAAAAAATAAAATAAAATTATACCTTACATGGGACCTAGTTATAGCTGGCCATACTTTAGGAGTACGCGTAAACAAGTAGAGTAAAATATTTGTTTTTTTGTTTAATTATGTTTAAGGTCCCTATTTAAATTTTATTAAATTTTTAATTCCCAACGTTTTTTTTTCGTTTGTAAGTTTGGTCCTTGCCGTCAAACTATGCTGACTAGGCTAACAGAATGCTGACTCATACATGCCACGTGGACATTTTAAGTGACATGACATACAGGTGGTAAATGACATCATATGTTTTTAGTCCCTATAAAATTTTGACCTTTTAAATTTAGTCCTTACTTAATTTTAATAGTGTTTTTAGTCCATAAAAAAAATCATGCACTCAGTTTTAGTCCCTACTAAATCTAAATATGTTTAATTATGCTTAAATTTTTAAGATTTTGAACAATTTTTTGCACAAGTGTTACGAACATTATGAAAAGTTTGTCAAAAATTATGGGAAAATTTGTAACTATCCTTAAACTCTTAAATTTTTCAACGATTTTTTTGATAGAAGTTTAGAACATTACAAAAGGTTCGCTTACTAAAATTTAGAATTTTTTAACATGAAATAAATTAAATATGAATTTTTTTAAAAGACAAAAGTTCAAAATAAAAGTAATAAAAATATGGACGCAAAAATAAAATTTTGATATTGCAGATGAACTTTTCGTAATGTTCTTGACACCTGTGCAAAAAATTGTTCAAAATCTTAAAAGTTTAAGCATCATTAAACAAATTTAGATTTAGTAGGGACTAAAACTGAGTGCGTAATTTTTTTATATGGACTAAAAACGCTATTAAAATCAAGTAAGAACTAAACTTAAAATATCCCAATTTTATAGGGAGAAAAAACATATATGTCATTTACCACATGGCAGTCATGTCACTTGAAATGTCCATGTGGCATGTCTGAGTCAGCATTCTGTTAGCCTAGTGAACACAGTTTGACGGCAAGGACTAAACTTACAAACGGATAAAAATGTTGGAGATGAAAACTTTAATAAAATTTAAATAGGGACCAATGTTAAAAGCTCGCTTATTTGTAGGGACCTTAAACATAATTAATCCTTAAATAAATCATGTATCTCTTTCAAAAAAAAAAAATCATGTATCTAATTTATATTAAAAACTATTTATATTTTATTAAATCAACCTAAAAATTGATGTTTCTCTTATGGTAGAGACGGGACATAGTACTGGCCGAAAATGGAAGTGGATAAAAGTGTTTTGGTCTCTAGCTACTTCTACAAGTTTTGGTCTTGTACGCATCATTTCGACGATTGAAACGAGAACAAATTTCACCATTTTCCTTTTCATTTTTTCCATCTTTACAAAATTCCCCGATCCATAGGAAGAACACAAGTTAAGTCTTTTCCATCTTTATATTTTGTCTTAATGCTGATTTATTAGATCCTGAATGTTACAACTAACAATTGAAAAAAAGAATCATGTATTTTTGACTTTTATTTTTATGCAATGTATAACAAGATCATGAGTCCTATAAATACCTTGCCCAACAACGAACAAGAAATCACAAAACCACTACATCCTCTTATATTTATTCATAGCCTGAGTTTGAGCAAACAAGTTAACAACCATGTCAACTAGATCCCTCACCATATTCATACTAGCTCATGTGTGGCTTTTGATGGCAAAAACATCAATATCCCAGTTTGTCATCGACACAAGTGGTGAACCCGTTGAGATCGATGAGGAATACTTCATCAGGCCTGCTATCGGAGGCAATGGAGGAGGTTCCACTTTGGTCACCGGAAATGGGCCATGCCCTTTGCATGTTGGTCTTGACAACACTGAAGGCACACTTGGAGTGGCTGTGATGTTCATGCCTTTTGCTCCTCATCATGATGATGACAATGTTAGGCTTAACAGCGACTTGAGAGTTACATTCCTATCAGCCACAAGTTGTGGGGAGTCAAGAGACTGGAGATTAGGTGAGAAAGATGCAACAAGTGGAAGGAGGTTGATTGTCACTGGAAGAGATAATGCTGAAGGTAACTTTTTTAGGATTGTGCAGACCCAAACGGGAGGCAATTATAACATTCAATGGTGCCCTAAAGAGGTGTGCTCTAGTTGTAATATTCAATGTGGGACTGTTGGTGTTATTCGTGAGAATGGCAAGATTTTGTTAGCCCTCGATGGTGGTGCTCTTCCAGTTGTGTTCCAGAAAGAATGACCTATTAGTGGGATGGTGAAGCTTGTTTCTGTGGTGTTTTTATGTAATGTATGTTTCCATGTTGCTCGCCTTTATAAACCTAATGCCAATAAATAAACGTTGAGCTCAATATCATGTTCTTGGTCAATCTAATTCTCCAATTTTTTATTTCCCATGAGATGCTTCTGATCTCAATCTGAAGACCTTCTAAGCAATCTGAAGTTTTTCTTACCATTTAGTGTCGTTGAGATTCATGTTTCCTTGGATATTTATAAAGGAAATCAATTCCATGTCTTTCATTGATAATGATCAAGAGTATATATAGTTACAATAGGTAGAATCAAACCTAGGAGAGTAATTACAAAATAATGGAGAGTAATTACATAATAATAACCAACACAATGACTAATATAATTACATAAAGTCAAGCAATAATTACTAACATAATTACATAAAGTCAAACATTCTATCACACCCCCGCAGTCGAAGCGGGAGGTTCATCAAAAAGAACTCGAGCTAGGCCTTTGGTGAAGATGTCAACAATCTGATGACGAGAAGGAACATGAAGGACGCGTGCCTAGTCACGCGCGACCTTTTCCCGAACAAAGTGAATGTTTGTGCTCTTGATTTTCGGATATCAAACCATTGATTGGTTTTGAATTGTCAATCTTTGAACTTTCTACTTTTATTCTTGGGAAGGTAAAAAGAGAGAAAAACTCTTAGAGATTATGGATCCGGGGGTTGGTTTCGCAAAGGGAAGGTTTTACGCACTCTAAACGATTACGGTATTCCGTAGGAACCTCTTGCCTAAGTTATCTTGTGCTAAGTTATTTGCTTATTTTGAAAATGGTTGCCTAAATGTCTAAGTGAAAGAATGGAGGGAGAAGAAGTATGTTTTTGTTATTTTTTATTTGAAAAGGGATCAAAACCAATGTAATTCACTCTTAAAAATTTATTTGGTGCGTCGGATTGATTTTAAAGTTTGGAAAAAAAATTAGAAGGGATGAGAGACCTCAAAGGTATAGAAGAAATAAAATGATGTGAGGTTGTTTAATTTTAATTAAAAAAAATCCAAGTCTAATATGAATATTAAAATTGATTAAAATGTTTGATTAAGAAATAAAAGGAAAAAGACCTCTTGGGTTAAACTCCAAGGAATGATTAAGAAAATATTTTTTGAAGTTTGATATATTTGATTTTTTTGGAAAATGATTTTTCTAAGTTAAACGCAAGCTAAACGACTAAGTGTGACGACGTAACGTGATATAAAAAAATGAGAAGTTTACAAAGGATGTTGGGTCCTAAGCAAATTCTCAAGTAAATGAATCTAAAATTGCTAATAGTTTGATTTTAAGAAAATTTTTGAAGTCCAATAATTAACCTAATTAGTCACTAATTCATTTTGGTCCTCGATCGCGGATATGACATAAAACAGTAACTAAAGTGTGATTGTGTCGGTGCTACTTCTCATTTATGGATATTTACAAGGGCCTAGATACATGCTAAAGTCTTCAACAAAATATAAATGGCAAGAATAATAAAAATGCATGAATTAAATTACATTATTTCCTAAATACACATTAATACAATAATAAGAAATAAATATGCAAGGTATGATTTTTTGTTTAGAGACCTATATAAACTATAACTAGTATGGACATTCGTCCCAAGCACAGGCTAGAATTTCGTTAAGTGAGAAAAAACTCATATACTTAAGTCTTGAAATTTTGAATGAAGATGTGATATCATTCTCAATTATGTGGTTGTTCTTTCTCCAGTGTGTCGATCCACACCAGTGTTGACTCCTCTAGAAGGTCCAACGATGGTATCATTTCTCGGTTCATCATCGTGGGGAACAATTTTTGGTGGTGTGTCACGTATACGGGGGTTGTGACACTTAATAAAGGGATGTTAATTTGTCTAGTATGGATAAAAGTTACACATTGTATGCAAGAGTAGATGTTTAACAACACCCATATAGCTAATGTCTTAAGACTTCATGAGAAGATGCGATATCAATTTTACTTGTATGATTGGCCTTAGTCTAATGTGACAATACAACTCATTGTAGACTTTCACAAAAGACCAAATATTATGATGATTTGTTTTATTAGTCTTTGGTTGTAATTTTTCTGAATTTTTTACCTTAAATTTTATTTTTGGATTTTATTCGCTTTCATACAATTTTTTTATTCAACATATATTACTATAAATTCCTTCAATTTTCGTCTTTGATGGGATCACAATGGAAAAATGTAGATGTGTTATACTGAGTTAACAAAATAAATTGCTTATTAGACATATTAAATTAATGTGGTATACTCTCACGAATAAAACATGCATTTCCTAGTTTTTTCCTCATCATTTCTCTTATGTTCAAATTCATTTTTCATCCATTCCTAATTTACTTTCTCTTTTCACACGAAATAAACAAACAAAAACAACCCTCCATGAAACTGCCACCAAATCACATTTTTTGTGATGTTGTGTCTCTGACCATATTTTGCTATCTCGTCAGATCACATACACAGAGAGTCCTACACTTAAGGGAGAGACGTTAATGTGTCATGTTTGAGTTAAAATTCAACGGTAGATGCAATAGTATATATTAATCAACGTATAAGTGAGATGCAATAATTTTATGATGTCATTTGTTTAATTTTTTTTATCTTAAAATTTAGTTTTTGAATGTTATTCTCTTTCATGCAATTTTTTTCATTCAACCTCTATTATTTTAAATCCCTTCAATTTTGCTCTTTGGTGGCAAGTGACAATTGAAAATTGTAGATGTGTTAAGTTGAGTTGACAAAATACATAATTATTGGACATTTAAAATTATGTGACGCTTTTTTAATTTAGTCTAATTCTTTGGTAATATGGTTACCTAAAAATCACCAACTCCTGCAACAATTGCATAAAATTACCAACAACTCACAATATTGCATGTAGTCTCACGGCAAAACACGCAATACTTATTGTTTTCCCTTATATTCTCTCATGTTCAAATTCCTTTTTCATTTTCATTTTTTTTTCTTTCTAATTTCATATATATCATATCATGAAAGAATGGAACATAAACCTTCCTCTATGAAACGACCAACCAACCAACCTTTTTTTATCATGTTTCTTCATTTGACCTTATTTGACCGTGCCACACAATTACGAACGGAAATTCACACAATTGATTAATACTCTCTCCGATCATTATTATAAGAAGAAAAACCAAAAAATCATCAAAACCGATGCAATCATTAATTAGTGTAACTTTTTAAATTATTACAAAGATACCCACTAATATTAAAAACAAAAACATTAAATAAGGGGTAGAAAAGTCTTTTGAGGAACAACCTCACCTTAAAAATTGTGATATTTTCTAATAATTAGGACCAAACTTTTCTTTTAAAATTTTTTCTTATAATTAGATGTTAATGTGTTAAGTGTGAGTTAATGTTTTATATTGGATCGAAGAGTATATTTTGAACAATATATAAGTGAAATGACACATATACCTAATGCCTTAAGATTTTGTGTGAAGATTTGGTATCAATCACACTTGTCTTGTTTCTCTTATTCAAATGTGGTGATCAAACTCAGTGTAGAATCATACGAATGTCTTAAATTAGGATAAAGTATTTTGTTAGTTTTTGGATATGATTTGTTTAGTTTATAATCTAAAATGTTAGTTATTGAATGCCAATGGTTTCCATGCTAAGTTTTTTTCACTAAACCTCCATTATTTCAAATCTCTTCACTTTTTTCTATGGCGGAATGTAACAATGGAAAAATATAGATGTGTTCCACTAAATTTATAAAATATACGTTTAGTAGAAATTTAAAAAAGATGTGATGTTTTTTTATTGAGTCTAATTTTTTGGTAAATTAATTACCCTAAAATCTCCAATTTCTTTAACAAATCCGTAAAATTGTTACCAACTCTATTCTCTATACTTTCACAGCAAAGCACACACTCCTTATTCTTTTTCTAATTTATATTCTCTCTTCTCATAAAAGAAAAGAACATGAAACCATCATCTACCAACCATTTTTAGCAAGTTAAGCCTCAATCTAACGTTATTTGGCTATGTCACGAGATCAAACATACATATAATCTCACAGTTAAGAGAGATGTTAATGTGTAATATGTGATTTATAGTTACACATTGGATGCAAGAGCATGTGTGGATAAACATTTAAGAGAGATGACTCATATACCTAATGTCTTGTGGTTTTGGGTGAAGGTGTGGTGTTAATATCACTTTTGTGGTTGCTCTTAGTCTAATGTGATTATCTAACCCAATTTAGACCTTCCGCAGAAGTTCCAACATCATGATGAGTTATTTTGTTAGGTTTGAATTCCATTATTTTAATGTTTTATCTTAAATGTTAGTTTTTGGATTAAAATTCGCTTTGAAGCTATTTTTCTTATTCAACCTTTATTATTTCAAATTCCTTCACTTTTGGTATTTGCTTGGATCTGACAATGGAAAACTGTAGATGTGTTATGTTGAGTTGATAAAATACATGCTTATTAGACATTTGAAGTGAAGATGTAATGTTAATATCATTTGTGTGATTGCTCTTAACTTAAAATGATAATCCAGCCCAATGTAGGCTCCCTCCGTAGTCTCAACATTATGATGAACTATTTAGCTAGTATGAACACTTGTGCCATGCACGGGATATAATATCATTATATTTGAGGGTGATAATATTTTAAAGTATCATGTGTCAATTAAAGACAAACATTGATAAATTAGTGGAGGTTGAACAACTCATATATTTAAGCCTTAAAATATTGGATGAAGATGTGATATCATTCTCACATGTGTGGTTGTTCTTTCTCTAGAGTGTTGGTCCACACCAGTGTTGGCTCCTCTAGAAGGCCCAACGATGATATCATATCCCGGTTCAACATTGTGGGGGAGCCTTTTTTTTGGTGGTGGATCAAGTATATGGAGGTTGTGACACTAAATGGAGAGATGTTAATTTGTGAAGTGAGTAAAAATTTCACATTGTATGCAGGAGTAGATGTTGAGCAACATATAAGTTAGAGGACACATATATCTAATGCCTTACGACGTCAAGTGAAGACACGATATCAATTTAACTTGTATGAGTGGTCTTAACCTAATGTGATGATACAACCTATTGTAGGCTTCCACAAAGACCCAATAATATGATGATTTGTTTTGGGGTGTAATTTTCAGAATTTTTTACCTTAAATTTTAGTTTTTGGATGTTATTCGCTTTCATGCAATTTTTTTATTCAACCTCTACTATAAATTCCTTCAATTTTTTCGTCTTTGGTTGGATCACAATGGAAAAATATAAACGTGTTATACTTAGTTGACAAAATACATAATTATTAGACAGTTAAAATTAGGCTTAAACGCACATTTGACCCCCAAGTTTCAAAGTGTTGCGATTTTGGCTCCCTATTAAAAAATGGCCAAAAACTCCCTTCATGTTTAACCCCTTTTGCAAAACATCAATTTTGACTTTGTCAACGTACACGTTTGCTACATGTGTAGTTTTCATTATGATAACATTTAAAAAGTGAAAAAGAAAAGAAAGAGGGAATAATCATAAAGCTAAAGAATTGTGTCGGAAAAAAAATGATAATACTAAATAAGAATAAAAAAAAAACGGGAAGAAAAACTTGAAGAAAATGAAGAAACAAATAATGCAAGAGTTCTAAATAAAGTGAATCGATTGAAATAGAAAAGGTAAGTTATTGCACAAATAACCATTTAAAGAACCAATCAACATGAGTTTTTTTTGTTACAATTTGGATTAATGCATTATTATTCAATTTGAATTTTTTTTTTCATTCCATATTTATTTCAAACTTAGAGGCCATGGATAGAACTTACATACCTTAAAACTGACCAATTTTCATGATTTATTAGATAATAAAATATAATATTTGGATTTTTTTATTCCTGGATTTTTTTATTCCTTGACATATGTTCTTAGGAGAAAAAAGTTTCCTAATATATTCTTTTTTCCTACCAATTGAGTAAATATTCATTAATTAACTTTTTTATGGGGCATTAATTATTTGGTTGTTTAAAAAGGACTTCCATGATTTATACATATTTGAGTAACCTCTGTTTATTAAAAAATGTATTGGTCCAAAGATGGTCCTTACTCTTTAGTTAAAAAAATTAATATATTTTTCAGCTATTATTATTATTATTAAAAATAGACTACAAAGTATGGTAAAGCTATCTTAGACCATTTTTGAGAGGTTTATTAGATAATTAAAATTTAGATTGACAATAAAAATGGAAAGAAAAATAATTGATATAACAATAAAATAGCAAAACACATCACATATGAAAACTTGCAAAGCATGGTGTGAAAACCTACTACCTAATAACAAAAATGATATTTGACCATTTCTTGACATTGTGATCAACTTATTAACTATGGTATGAATTTAAAAAATAATAATAACCACTACTAGAAAAAGCAAAATTAGCAAGGGAAATTAGTGACGGAAAAAATGAAATTTCTCACAAATTCCTTAGTCACAAAATTTAGTGACGGAATTAGAGAGGGATTTCACGTTTTCCCTCACTAAATATCCCTCACTAATTTTTGCTTTTTTAGTAGTGAACAATGATGATCAATGTGAATTGATTCCCTCAAAAAAAAAATGAGAATTTATTTTTTATAATTAACTTTTAAGATATGTTAGTATTGAAAATTAATGTTTTTATATGTTATCAATCATAGTTATTGTGTTACCAAATGCATTAAAGTATATTGTAATTTATGCTAATAACTTCAAAGGAATTCTAGATACATTAATTATTCAAAATACAATTAATTTTCTAAAGTTTGACTTTGAAACACATTTTATCTGGACATGTTTTACAACGTCAAAAAATATATGGACATGTTTTCGGATCGATAAGAATCATTTTATGATCCCCTAAAAAAAAAAGAATCATTTTATGATAATTAAAGAAAAACAACATATTTTTACTTGTTTTTTGTTGGCAAAATACAAAAATTATGTTTATGATGTTGATCTAGGAAGTTATAAATAAAATATTATTCAATAGTATAATTAATCCTTGTAAATCCGGAAAAAATAAAAAGTTTATTCGCACACTAATGCTAACCAACAAAACAATTATCATAAGAACATTTCATAACAAAATAAATCGTATTTGCGTATCAAGATTAACAAATTTATGAATGACACAATAAAATCTATAAAAACTCGCAATTCAGTAAAGAAATCCATAAAAATCGTATTATTCTTCAATAATTATATATTAAAAACAATAACACAAAAAACAAAATCATTCGTAGAATGAGTGCAAATGGGAACCAAACTAACAAACATCGCAAAATCTTAAAAAAATGCAAAGAGAAATAAACAAAAATATAAAGAAAAAACTCCAATAGAATATAGAATCGATCATTACAATCATTTTAGAATAAAAAACATCAAATAGACATTCTTAATTTTTCTCTTGATACATAAACATTCTTCAAGTTAGGTAGTAAAAAAAAGAGATTCAATGGTAGAAGCGATGTGATTTGCAGTGCTCTTTCAGAAGTCATTTATATACTCATTTTTGCAAGGGTATCTTAGTATTTGTTTATACCAAGCACATTCAAAAGGATGTCTTTATAACAAAATCATTAAAAATCTTTTACTTTAATTTTGTAACCTCTCGTTGTGTTGTGCTAATTCCATCATGCTTTTAAATTGAATATTGTCCATTACCCTTTTTAATAAACTTCCAAAGCAAGCTATTTTTTCTTCACTATTTTGTTTTTTTTAATTACAAAAAACAAATCGAAATATAAGAAAGTAAATTAATTTTTTTTTTGTAAGGATTCACATTTTTTATAAGAAATGTATATTAAAACAAATTCATTAATTATTATGCGTATATATGTACTTGATATCAAAATATTGTTTATAATGATAAATCAAAAAATCATACTTAATCATACTTATTACTATTATTATTATTGTAGGAATTATTATTATTATTATTATTTCTATTCAAAATTACATAAATAATATTAAAGTCATACCTTAGAACAATTCAAATGAAATGTTCGGTTACCAGGCTAAGAACAATTTCAAAAGAATAGTGCATTATTCAAAATGATGACTTTTTGTTGTGAAAATCAAAAAAATAACTAAGTTGATCTCCTTAATTACTACCACAACCAAGATACCATAACTGATGATTACAATTAAGGAAGCAAACAAATGGTTGATTACGTGTACAATTACTTGTCACATATATCATAGGTGTTTATGACATGACAGAATATTAAATGAGACTTGATATGTTAAAGTGACATGTGTACTATTCAAAAAGAAAGAAGGCAATTGTTTATAACTAGCTTGGAAACTCGTGCCAAACACGGGTTAGAATTACGACTATTATTATTTTTATATAAAATCTAATTAAACGGCAAATTCATTATTTTATACACAATATATCAATAAAATGCATCGTTATCGTATTTTGGATTGCATATTATATACAAATATCAACGCATATAGTTATTTGGTTTTTCGTATCGTAAAACGGGAATGATTTAACAGATTTAACGTCGAAATATTAGTATTTAATGCCGGAATATTTTACACGGATGACTAAAATTAATCACGGAGACATGAGTCTTTTTTTTTTTTTTTTTTGGATTTTTTTC
>Ga0228711_1003062_pt1 | contig 25927 bp, 17 predicted proteins | sample MedpolnodulmetaG_2_FD_177996 | JGI IMG/M metagenome (GOLD analysis project Ga0228711, IMG submission 177996) | Root nodule microbial communities from Medicago polymorpha collected in Santa Monica, California, United States - brown nodules | ecosystem: Host-associated > Plants > Roots > Nodule... | reverse complement strand
TTTTCTCTTCCCTTCAGAACTCTTGGCACCTTGGTTATTTTCATAGCAGTTCATTATGGATTCACACAAGCAACTATTCATCCTTCTATGTCTTTCGCTAGTACTTGTACTTCTCTCAGGTATGTATGACTATGAATTTATCATCATGAAACATTAACATACAATTTTGAATACAAGTAGCACAAGTATAATACTCCTATAGCTCAAACACAAACATGAAGTAAAACAAAATGTCACTATAGCTAAAAAACACCATGGGTATGTGTATGAATTTCACGTGTTTCAATATACTTTAATAGAATGAATTTTGCTTCTAGAGTTAATTTTATCGTGAAGTTAGAATTTGGAGATTTTGTATCTACAACTAGTTTTAGTCAAAAGAATTACAAAATCAATTTTTGTGAGTGCAAATAATCAAACACACAATACAATAGTATTTTGGTGTGAATCAGGTATCAACTACGTGCGACTGCAAAAATTAATCACTCGAATAATTTCAATCAACCTATAATAAATATATACATTTCCCTTTTATTTTAACTTGTTTCCCATTGATTTTTCTTAATTAATATTAGTTAATCAAAAACCGAAACTAATTGTACCTCTTCTTGTTCATTGTTAGGGCTGCAAGCTGAGGCCAGTCGTCACCTCAAATATCATCCTACAAAAGAATTGTTCATTTTCGGAGACTCGTATGTTGATACCGGCAACACCCAAAAAAGTAAACCTGGTTCATGGAAAGAACCTTATGGCATAACCTTTCCCGGAAAACCTGCCGGAAGATTCTCCGACGGTAGAGTTTTAACTGACTTCATTGGTACGTAACCTATTTCACCCATCTCTCTAATGCTATTATCATAATTAATCAACTGGAACATTGCAAAGTATATGCTTTTTTTCTCCTTTCCTTGGCAGAAAAAGTGTACGCTTTTTAATTAACTTATTTTGTTTATATATGTACTTTTCTAGCTTTCACATGAAAAATTATGCGTTTCGAATTAATTCAGATGCTTTAGTTCTATTATTACCGTATTATATTTCGCTATTTATTATAATTTTTGAGATGTGATGTGGGGTTTATTTCTTAGTTGGCTTGCCACTTTATCTTTCTTGTGCTTTTATCCAAAATATATTTTATATTTGGTTGTTTTCTTTCACCGGTAAAATGCTGCCTCATTGTGTGGTGCTTCTGTTGCCTATTTTCGTATATTCAATTTTCGTTTTACATTATCACGTTTCACGTAATTTGATCCAAGAGCATCTTCTATGGAATTTTTTTTCTTCATATAAGTAAGTTATGCTTAATTACTATCTTTATTAGAGAATGATTACAAAGCTTTCTTAATTGGAAATAAGGGAGAGAAAATGTTTATACAAACATACTCACTCTCCTTCAAGAAAGAAACTTGAAAGCTACTTTTTGTTAGAAAGGGAATAAATGAGGTGTTCAGTGTTTGAATTTTGGTCCATACATATAACAATGCATTGTTTCTACCAACTAAGTTATCTTTACGGAGATCGCTATTGCTTTGTTTTTCTTTGAGGAAAAAAAGTCTTTTGTGTATGATTTTGGAATTCAAAAACAGAAAATCACATGATAAGAATGACACCTAGTTTTAAATCTGATCACATGGAAATTACTTGTTTAATGTAACGTCTAGCTTAAAAACGATATAGTTTTTTAATTTGCCTTAGTTAATTATGACTACTATTTTTTAATTAGTAGTTTCTTTCCTGAATTAATTCTTCGTGAATTCCTCACTTTGGCCTACATGCTTAACCACATGCTCTTAACGTTTATCTTAACTTCAAGAGTTTTGTAAGAAAAAAACAAACCAAAAAAAAAAGTGATTGAGAGTTTTGAGGGATTGGAGTGAATAGTTTATTAATTATGAAGTAGTTTGAAAGCTATGTGTCATTTTTTATTGGCATCATGAGCTTAGCAAATAAATAAATAAATTAAATTATCAACCATGGTTTCTTTTTAGGGGTTATCAAATATCAACCATAGTTTGTCATATTTTTTTAGCGACATAGACGTTTGTCATACTTATGCCAACTACTACCCTTATTAATTTATTTTATGCTCTTGTCATACTAGAAAAACAAGTAGTTTACTTGTGTTATATTAAATGGAACTTCCGTAAACTAAAAGCAAAAGCATTGTGGTAATGTGCACGAGAAGCTTTCATTTTACTTATAAAAATGTTAAATCATATGAACCGACTAAAATAATAAAGATTGGTGTAAAATATATGAGCCTGAATGCTTTTAAATAAGTGAACTAGTTGAGAGAAAAATAAGTAATATCAAACGTTTCATTTTTTCTTTTCAATGAGAAGGGAGTACTTTTACTAATTAAGGTGATATTAATTACCACTTTACAACCTTTTCTAAAAGAATTTGAACTCTCTAACTTGAAGTTGCAGGACTTATAAATCTTACCTTGTAAATGCCTTTTGTTTGTTATTGTTTTTCTGATTTTATTTTGTTTAGAGGATTGTTGTACAAAGGTGCAACATATGTATGTAACTGGCAAAAAAAAAAAAAAATTATTAAATGTAACTGCTGAAATATTAATTCTAAGGAAATATCATATTTTAGTATCAAACTGCTTCCTCTTATATAATTACACTTAACTAATAATAACGTTACATTTATGTGTTGCAGCCAAGTATTTGAGATTGAGATCACCAATCCCTCACAAATTCAGGAACATTGTGCCTAAGCATTATTTGAAGTATGGGATGAACTTTGCATATGGTGGTACAGGTGTATTTGATACATTTACTTCAGGACCAAATATGACAACCCAAATCGATTCCTTCAATCAACTCATTCAAGAAAATGTCTATACTTCTTCAGATCTCAACAAAGCTATTGCTTATGTCTCTGTTGCTGGAAATGACTACAATCATTACTTGGCCACAAATGGCTCTCTCCCGGTAAATTTATTCATTTTAATCTGAGCGGCGGTGAAAACTTCATACCTCTATTAATGAAAAAATACTTCGTAAACTTACTAAAAACTTTTTAAAAAATAAAATAAAAATAGAATTACTCTCATTTTTCTCTATATGTCAATTTCATACCTCTACATGAATTTTAACAAAATAATTTCATTTACTATACGCAGGGTTTTCCATCTTTCATTGCTTCAGTGGTTAAACAAACAACCACTGATTTGATTCATCTCCAAAGCTTAGGGTTTAAGAGAATTGTTGTAGGTGCTTTACAACCACTTGGATGTCTTCCTCAGACCACTGCTCAATCCTCGTTCCAACGTTGCAATAGTACATTTAACGACCTCGTAGCTCTCCATAACAACCTATTGAACCAATCTGTGACCAAATTGAACCAAGAAACCAAGGATCACACCACCTTTAAAATTCTAGAGATTTTTGACAGTTTCGCGTCCGTGTTGAACCATCCTTCGAGCCATAATATCAAGGATCGTTTGAAGCCATGTTGCGCTGGAGTAAGCAGTCAGTATAATTGTGGAAGTGTAGATGAGAATAATGTTCAGAAATATTCGGTTTGTGAAAATCCAGAATCAAGTTTCTTTTGGGATGGGTTGCACCCAACACAAGCTGGATGGAATGCTGTATATAATGAGTTGGAGAAGAAAGGTCTTCACCATATTTTGTACTAGAGCTATGTATATTTGTGCCATTTATTTGCATCATTTTGTTTCTTGTCTAATAAAGCACCATTCTTTTCATGAATTTGTTAAGTTATCCTTAAACTCGGTTTCTTGTATTATTACATGTGATTTCCTTTCAAAGGATGCAATGTGGAAATCGATTGCTATTTTTTGTTGTTGATGCTAATCATAAACGTATGTCATTAGTTCATAAATTTTGTGAATAGACAAAGATATCTCTTGGCAATATATCACTTTTAGTCCTTCTCAGTCAAAAAATTCTTTAAAGAGTGTGAGTCGAATGTTAAATGCATATGTTGATTACTTTTAGCAATATATCTCTTAGCAATGTACTTCTTTCGGTTACATTTATTAGTCAAAAATAATTTTTTAGATTCATTGAATAATTAATGTATTTAGTCACATTTATATATCAAGAACTTTGATTATTCAATGAATCTAAAAAAAAAAATTTGCTTATAAATGTGGTCGGAGGGAGTTTCATTTAAAGAGTATGAGTTGAATGTTGTACTTGCACTGAGTACAATATCATAGACTACGATTTAGTCTGTTTTAGTGATGCATTGAGAATGATCCCAAGAGTGGTATTTATAGCCCTATGTAGACTTGTTTTCGGGTGACTTAAGCCCTAAGCAAGTTGGGTCTTAAGTCATTTTATTAAGCTCTAGATGCTTCTAGAAGCTAGTTGAGGTGGCGCCTCATGAAGGGCACGCCTAGGCCTCAGTAGCCCTTCTGGAGGGTGCCTAAGCCACTACAAGAAATGTTGCATTTTGCCAGGGAACTATGCTAGGAGCAAGAACTCCTGACAAATTTACCAGAAGCAATGTCAGGGATGCCCCCTGGCAAATGACTTTAGAAAAGGTGGGACCCGATTATCATAAAGTAGGGGACAAGGCGAAGTGATGGATCTACAAGGTTGGTTGTCATATGCCGTTATTTGTGCTTTTAGATGCTTGCTAGGGGCGGTGTCCCTTGGAGGGACATGTTGTTAGCCTGCAATTTCAAAAGGCTCATTTAATGCGGTCAACATTAGTTGACTTTTATCCTTGTAGGAATTGAAGTCTTTTTATTCAACTTAAGGAGTTTCGACGAGATGCTGGACTTAGCAAGAAAGGGTCTAAAAGCCCTAAGGTTCGACAAGACGCGAGCAAGGAAGGCAAAACCGTCTAAGTCAAGAAACTACCGTTGAGGCGGGAAGATTCAAATTTCAAAGAGAAACGGTTTCCTCAATGGAGAACGTGGGAGACAAGCGGTTGTCTACAAGGAATGAGTGTTAATCGTGGGATTATGTTCTTTCCAGTTATTTTATTATGTATAAATAGGAGTTTTCCATAGGGAAAACGGGTCGTAAATCACCTATACAAAATTCTAAAATATTCGAAGTACCGACACGAGAGAAAAGCGTCATAAAGAATGTATGTAAAGGATTGGTCAAACCACCTTTATTTTTAATGCATTGTATTTTATCTTTCCTTTAAGTTTCTGCAATTTAAACTTAATGTCTTTACTTTGCTTTTAAAAACCCTTTTTTCATTCGAAAGACGCCATATAGTCTCGCCTTGTTCGTAAAGCAACCTATGAACTTGATGAACGCTTGAAAAACAAATGGACAACATGTCTTAGGATTTCTGGTTTGATCCTGCTTGTAATAATCAAAACCAGCCCGTATTGTTTACCAAAAACACCGGTAAACAAATTGGCACGCCAGATGGGACCCTGTTTGTGCATCATTTTCTAAAAACTTTTTAAAAAACCTTTGGGAGAAATTTCCAATGTGCATATTTCAAAAAAAAAAACCTTCGGAAGAAATTGCCATAATCTTCCAAAAAATTTCAAAACTTTTTTCTAAAAACTTTTCTTGTGAAAACAATTTTCTGAAGATTAGCAACTATTTTTAGTAAACTTTTTTTAAAGAAAAATTTGCATTTTTGTGCATGCATTTAAGAAGTGATAAAGCTTTGAAAATATTGACTAAATCCGCCAATACTGGTGCTTCTATGCCATCACAATCATCGCAATCCTCTTCACAAGAACAATTTACACGGGCATTCGCCCCTTCAGTGGGTCCTAGTGTATCAACGGCCGTGGGGGCAACCATGGCCATGCCAGTTTCGACGGAAATGGGAGTAACCACTTCCACAACTGTTCTGACTATAACCGCTCCAATGACACAACCTGAAATGGGGACCTTTGTGCTACCATTTACCGCTGGTGTACCCGTGTCTACAAGTATCCCTACTTCTCCTAACCCTCAAGTTAGGGCTAGATTCGATGATAGGATCATAAATATGCAGAACTTCTCTAAGGACCAACCGTTCGGTGTGCCAACTTCAATGATGGCAAATTTGCATAACAATCCCGCATTTACAGAACATGAAAATCCATTTATACCGTTTAACACACATAGTCCTTCAAGTTCTAGCGTTTTTGGCAGAAATGCTCCACCAGCCTTAACTACATAATCTATGATGTTGAGTGCCTATGGCTTGGTATTCCCCAGTTACCTGGCTTGTTACTAATTGTGAATCACCTTTTCCCTTAGATTTTTTACGCCCATCTCCTGTGCTAAAGTCATCACGGCTATGAGGGCTTCATATTCAGCTTGGTTATTGCTTGCTTTGAAATCGAACTTGAGAGATTGTTCAATAAGGAGGTCTTCATATCCTTCTAAGCCAATTCTGGCTCCGCTCCCTTTTAAGTTAGAAGATCCATCCACCGATAAGAGCTAGATGTGCGAGATGGTTTCTTGGGCCGACGACATAAACTCCACCAAGAAATTCGTTAGAACTTGCGATTTGATGCTTTCGTGAGGTAAACATTGTATGTCGTATTCTGACAATTCCAATCACCATGCTACCATTCTTCCAGCGAGATATGGCTTACTCATGACCGACTTAATTGGATAGTTTGATTTGACTACAATCTTATGGCTCTGGAAGTATGGACACAATTTCCTTGATGTGGCGATTACTGCTAGCGCCATGCGCTCTATCTTCTGATACCTTAATTCAGCTCCTTGGAAAACTTTGCTGACGAAATAAATTGGCTTCTCTCCCGTATCTGAATCTTTGACTAAGACGGAGCTCATGGCGTTATCATAAATGGATAAGAAGGTTTTGGATGTAGAATGGGTGGGCTGGATAAGAAGGTTTTGATTTTGCAGAAAGCGTCCATTCGAAATTTTCCTTCTTCTTTATGGATGCGAAGAATGAAAAAGCTTTGTCTCCGTCACATGAAAGGAATCTAGACAGGGCTGCTAGCCTGTTAGGTAGCTATTGAACTTTTTTTATGTTAAATGAGCTTCTCATGTCAATGATGGCCTGTCATTTGTCTAGGTCCGCTTCTATACCTCTCATTGTGAGTAAGAACCCTAAAAACTTTCCTGCTTGGACGCCGAAAGAGCACTTGATGGGGTTCAGCCACATGTTGTATTTTCTGACCTGCTGGAGTATTTCAGGCATACTAACTTTCACATAAACATTTTTTTAACCGAATTTGATGCAAATTAGATAACGATGTTGATATTTTACGACTTAAAAAATCAATTTGTAATGAAAAGAATTTTAAATAACTAATTTGTCAAAATTCATAAAGTTATAAAGATACACCTTTGGGATATTGCATATTATATGCAGGGGTCGAGTTCGAACTTCGGACATCTCACTTCTCAATAATTAAAATGTGTGAGCTCTTACTACTAGACTACTTGAAAAAAATAAAAAAAAATAAAGATACACCTTAAATGACCGTATTTGTAATAAAAAAAATTAAAGAAATAAAATTTAAACCACAAAATTGATATTCTAACCATCGGTTTTGTTTGACATCTTTTTTATCAATCACTTTTGTTTTATTTTTGAGCAAATCAATCACTTCAGATTGAAAGAAACCAACTTTCTGTCTTCCCGTGTTTGATTTCTTAGTTTCTCTTTCGTCCTCTATGATATTTATCAAATTTAATCACTTTTTTTATGTGATTTAATTCACTTATTTTGTTTATTTTCCTTTTTTACAACTTATTGTAGTCATGAAAAGAAAAAAAATGTTCAATTGCCCCTGCTAGGGCTGGCCAAAGATGCAATAAAGCAAATGGGAAAGTTGATGAGGCAGAAAGTCATGAACTTTGCCCTTATTTTGATAATCTTCCGTCTCATGTTATTGCCCACATTCTGCTTCAACTTCCATTCAAGTCTCTTCTCATTTGTAAATGTGTGTGCAAAATTTGGAAAACATTGATTTCAGAATCACATTTTGCTAAATCACACTTTGAGCAATCACCACTCAGCCTCATGATTCGAACCAATGACTATAACCGAGTTTCAAGAACAATGTACCTTCTTGAGTGTGATCCTGAAAAGTTTGAGATTGGAAGCAACGAGATCAATAATGAATCCAGGCTCCCTTATCGTGCTGCGAGATTAAGTTCAGGGAAAAACGACGAGAACAATGATAGGGGTAGACAAAGTCTTTATATTGCTTGCAACAGAGATTTTGATAAGTTTGATATTGTGAATTCTTGCAATGGTTTACTTTGTTTGTCTGACCCATCTTTTGGAAACCCATTAGTGATCTGCAACCCAGTCACTGGGGAGTTCATAAGACTTCCTGAATCTACTATGAATTGAACTCGGGTAAGAATGCTAGGACAAGCTGGTTTTGGATTCCAACCTAAAACTAATGAATATAAGGTAATAAGCGTGTGGATAAGACATGTTAAACGTGCCAATCAGTGGGTTTTTGAGCGTGTGATCCTTGAGATAAACACACTTGGAACACCGTCCTGGAGAAATGTTGAAGTTGATCCTCAAATTTCTTTTTCGAGGCTTAAGTATCCCACTTGTTTGAATGGTGCACTTCATTGGATAAGATTTGAGGGTCTGCTAAGGTCAATATTGGTTTTCTGTTTTGAAAGTGAGAGGTTGCAGTCATTTCCTTCTCCTCCATATGTGTTTGGAAATCATAATAATGGATTTCTTGGTAACAGGCATATTAGCATGGGAGAATTAAAGGGATTTCTTTACATTTGTGATTCAACCCTTTTATCTGATGTTTCAATGTGGGTTATGAATGAATATGGCACTGGAGAATCATGGACTAAGATTTACAACATCGATACTTCGTTCAATCCTTCGGAAAGTTGTGTTCAACGGAGTTATGATTTAAGCTGGCCGATAAAACACTTTGAAGAAGGTGCTGCCATATTGTTATATCATTCCAGCAATTGTTTTATATACTATGAACCTGAGAAATATGGATTCAAAGTTTTTCGAATTCATGGGTATCGTTCAGATTTTCTTGAAGTAAATTTGATGGTTGATTCTCCCTTACAAGTCATAGTAATTGATTTTAATCATAAGACGAGTATTCAAAGGGACTTCTGTAAGTTTCCTATGTTACCACTTATATTTTAAACTTACTATTTTGCCATTCTAGATGTAATTAAAGGAATACATTTTGTTAGGTATATATATATTCTCACTTAAGGTTGTGATGTTTCGTCAACCATTTGCTTTTACAACTAATATATTTATGATGTTGTTTATATTTGTTATAAATTTAGTTCTTTTCTGTTATCTAATATATACCACCTTTAATTACATCTTTGTGGCTCTGATAGTTAATGGAAAAAAAAATCACGTGGACACAATCTTTTATTACTAATTACATCTTATAAATTCCTTTATACTTTTGTGTTGATGGAGGAGAAGAAAATGAATGGACAATTGTTGTAATTTCAGTTATTTGGATCTTCTTTAGTTGCTAGGTAGTAAATAGTTTCTTGAAACTATATCCTATTCTTCTTATCACAGTTAAAATGAAATTTAAGATTCAACTCAAGAGATTTTGAGTCCAAAATTCAATTTTAGAAGCTAAACTGAAGAGTAATTGGTTTATCTTTTTTGTGTGGAGAGTTGTAGAAGCAAGGAATGATGGGATGAGTTAGTTTTTGTTGATTATGTCTACTCACATTCTTTCCTTGTCTAACTAGGGAGATTGCATGATTATAGGATCCACTGTTATTCTTTTTTTTTTTTGTCAAGACCAAAGAAGGTAGAAGTAGTTAATATAACTAAATGTACCTTTGTTGTAGTATACTAGTATATAATGGATGGTTATTCGGAAGTAATTCATACACACTTTACTAAGCTCTAGATGCTTCTAGAAGCTAGTTGAGGTATCACCTCAAGAAGGACATAATGTTAATTTTATCTTAGGGACATAATTTATTTTCTCTCAAAAACTCTCATATTAACACCATTTGTGCATAATTTATCACTTGTATTTTATACTATTTCAAATTATTAGAATCCCTACTCTTAAGTCTTGAATTTTATCGGTTCATCCTAGAATCCATTTTCCCTTCTCACTTAGAATGAGGAAAATAATAAAGAGCTCTGTAGTCTGTAACTTAAGGACAGGGAAGTTAAGGATAGAAAAACCTAGTCAAACGAGACCATGTACTAAAAAATTGAATTCTCTCTTTCGTTTTTTGGTTAGCTCTCTCTCCTTTTCTTAATTCAAGGATTCATTGACCCACAAATAGAAGACAAAAAAAATACAAAAAGAGAAAGATAAAATGAATGAATGGATGAGATAAGAGAGAAAAAATTATTCAATATTTGTTTTGCCAAAAAATCATTCAATATGTTATCTTTCTTTAAAAAAAAAGTGTGTTGCTAGCATTTATCAAAATGAGAAATGCTAGCAACACACATTCTAACACACTCTATTTGATTGATTAAAATTCATATAGGACCCACCAAATTTATATCGGATCCATATGATTTGATGGACTCATGTAAATTTTATTTTTAATCATAATCATACTCACAAGTGGTATAAAATATCCTCTTAAATAAAGTGGTATAAAATAGACCTGGCAATACCAACTTTAGTTTATTTTACTCCAAGTCTTCAGCCTCCCACCGTGTTTTCACTACGCAGCCCAAATGACAAAATCAAACCTTAACTATTCACAAATTCAACCATTCAATCCTTTTTGTAACATAATTCCCACATTCCAACTGTTTGCCACGTCTTCCTCCTTTCACTATAAAACCCCAAATTCATCCATCATATCTTCATATAGTTTTGTCAACATCCATTGCTATTTTCAACAAAAATCTCAACGCCTTGATCATTCTCATTGCTATTCATCATGGACTCACAAAAGCACCTTTTCATCCTCTTGTGTCTTTCCTTAGTACATGTACTTCTCTCAGGTATATATTACTATGAATTTATTCAATTTTTTTGGAAAATACGTTTATGAATTTATGATAATAATATTTTAATACAATTTTTCGTAAACATTTTAGGAAGCCATATTAATAGTGTGAAATATTCACTTGTTTTGTTGATGACTATTAATAATCAATATATATTCAACTTTCTAAACTAATTGTACATCTTATGATTTATTGTTATAGGCCAAATGGGGCTGCAAGTTGAGGCCACTCGTCATCTCAATAATCCTTCAAAAAAATTGTTTGTTTTTGGAGATTCGTATGTTGATACTGGCAACTCCATAAAAACCATATTTGATTCATGGAAAGTACCATATGGCATAACCTTTCCTGGAAAACCAGTTGGGAGATTCTCTGACGGCAGAGTTTTAACTGACTTCCTTGGTATGTGAATTCACCCTTCCCTCTAATGGCATCATTATCAATTAGAACAATGCATTGCTTTTTAAGTAAATTTTTTTCACTACAAGAATTTTGGTTTTTACTGGGGGGAATAAACCCTCAGTAATGTAATATATCCCTCAATAACACACATTAGTGGCGGATTAGTGTCCCTCAGTAATACTGGCGTCAGTAATGTTACTGACGGAATTTTCCCTCAGTAATGGTGAAGTTGTTATGACAAAGCATTACTGAGGGATTTTTCCCTCAGTAATTACTGGCAGAAAAATCCGTCAGTAATTACTGACGGAATAATCCCTCAGTAATGTTCTTATCAGAATCGTCACATTATTACTGACAGAATATTCCCTCAGTAATGTTTAGACAAACTTGCATTACTGACGAAAAATTCCCCCAGTAATGTAATGGACACTTTTTTTTTTTGTGATCCCTTCCTAATTTTTTATTTTAATTAAAGAAATAAAATTAATTCAACACAAATAAATTAAAGAAATATAATTTTAATTTAATAAAACACTAATTAATTATTTTACAAGGAAATGTTGTATTGAAAAATTCATTTACATAATTTATAAAGAGTTAATTCAGTAACTTATTTTTTTAAAAGGAAATGTTGTATTGAAAAATTCATTTACATAATTTATAAAGAGTTGATTACGTCCAACTTCCAAGTCTTTATTATTTGATTTCATTCTTTAACGAGTGTTTTTAGGACTATTAACATTTTTTTTATCAACATTTTTCTTTTCTAGCTTTCATATGAGAAGTGATGGGTTTGAAATTAATTTATATGTTTTAGATCAATTACAACGCATTATATTTCGCTATTTATTACTCTCTCCGTCACTATTACAAGACATTTCAACAAAATTTATGAATATTAAAAAAAGTTGTTGTAGTTAATTATATTATTTTAAAAAAATATATGTGTTCATGTCTAAAATTATGAACAGGTCTTGCCAACGAGTGTCATTGGAGCACTTTTTGAACATTCCAAATTTAAAAATTTTTCTTTAAAATACTTAACTATTACAATTTTCAATGCAATAAATATACAAATTTTTATAAAAACTTACCATTTACGTTCCTTAAAGAGTGTTTCGGAGGCACTCGTTAGCATTTCCCTTGTTGATATCATAAAACATAGAAAATAAATTTTGTTTTCCAATGGTAAATGAAATAGATATATTTTTATTAAAAAAAAAGCATTGAAATCACCACATTATTAGCGTTTGCTTTATTAGTGTTCCTTACTATTTATTAAATTGCATATTTTAGTCTTCCTTTATTAGTGTTTGCATTCTCTTTTAATTATGCTTCCTCTTTTATATTGTGCAGCCAAGTATTTGGGATTGAAATCACCGATCACTTACAATTTATGGAATACTAATACAGTACCTAAGCATGATTTGAAGTATGGGATGAACTTTGCCTACGGTGGTACAGGTGTATTTGAAGTATCTTCTATTGGCCCAAATGTGACAACCCAAATCAATTCCTTAATCAAGCTCATTCAAGAAAATGTCTACACTCCCTCGGATATCACCAAATCTATAGCTTATGTCTCTGTTGCTGGAAATGACTACAATTATTATTTGGAAACAGGAGGCGCTGTCTCGGTAAATTATTTAAATTTAATCATCATATTTTCTTAAATATAAGACTATCTATAAATTTTTAGATACATTATTTTTTTTATTTTAAATATGCCTCTTATTAATACTATCAATGTATCTTGGAATATAAAAAATTAACAATAAATTTATCTATATACAAATGGAAATTTGGTAATAGTCACCTACATTTATAACAAATTTATTGTCCCAACAATTTTTTTAGTACCCGTGATTCTTGTAAATAGTCATATAAAAAGGGACGGATGAAGTAAATTATTTTTCAATTATTATTGCATAACATTAGCAGAATATTTCAAAGTTATAAAGATAAAACACTCATGTATAACAAGAGTTTTTCTATCATGTGCAAATTTACATATGTTAAAAAGTTTTAAATAGTATATTTGTATTCAAACTTGTGCATTTTATATTAAATATGTAACTTTTTAATAAATGATTGTTGTTTTTTTAATAAAAAGTTGATAATTTTATTTTCTTTAACATGTGCAATATTGCATATGTTAGAAAAACCCATATAACAATATATAACAATTGTGATAGAAAGAAGATAAAATACAAGATAGAAATAATGTATTTTTCAAAATAATAAAAACAATATTTTGACATTTTCAAAATTGTAGATCTGTAGATGAAAACCAAAACAAAAAATAGGAAGAGTATCTAAGTATATGATAATAGAAACTTACTGAAAAACATAAATCCATGATTTAGAAGGGTTTCTAAAATAAAATAAAATAAAAAATTGCACTCATTTTTTATATATTTATAAATGAATGTTAACAAATCAATTTCCTTGAATGTATGCAGGGATTCCCATCTTTCATTGCCTCAGTGATTAACCAAACAGCCACAAATTTGATTCATCTTCAAAGCTTAGGATTTGAGAGAATTGTTGTGGGTGGTTTACAACCCCTTGGTTGTCTTCCTCAAGCCACTGCTCAAACCTCATTCCAAAGTTGCAATAGTACATTTAATGACCTTGTAGCTCTCCATAACAACCTATTGAACCAATCTATTACAAAGTTAAACCAAGAAACCAATGATCACACCACATTCACAATTCTAGACATTTTCGATAGTTTCAGGTCAGTGTTGAATCACCCTTCAAGCCATAACATTGAGGAACGTTTGAAGCCATGTTGTGTTGGAGTAAGCAGTGAGTATAAGTGTGGAAGTGTAGATTATAAAAATTTAAGTAAGGTTAAGAAATATTTGGTTTGTGAAAATCCTGAATCAACTTTCTTTTGGGATCAGTTGCACCCAACACAGGCTGGTTGGAATGCTGTGTATAATGAGTTGGAGAAGAAAGAACTATATCAAATTTTGTATTAGGGCTTCACTATGTATAAGGCATCCCTATTTTCATTAATTTGTTGATTTATCCTTAAAATCAACTTGTTTGTAAGATTGTAACTATTCTGTTTGATTTCATTTCAATGCGTGGATTATGAAAATTGATTATTATCATTATTATTTATTATTCTTTAATTTTTGGATCCACATCCTTTAACATGATAAGCATATCATCATCTTCCTAAAGGGACTGAAATGCATCAAACATGAGAAAACAAGTCTTTCAAGTAAAAACAATAGTCACAGAAAATGGGGTTTGAATTGTCCCCTTTTGAAATTTTGGTTGCGTCTTAACTTTTGAGAAGAGATTGGGATATTATAATCCGTAGTAGTATCAAAATGAATTTGATACATGAAGACATTGGATTAATGTACTTGCTTCCAAACTATCAAATAAATGAGATAATGGGTAGAGAAGATGACACAATGATGCTATGATGGTTCACCCTAACAGAGTTAGTTCAACCCCCACAATTGTGGGACTATCCAATAATTGTGCTCTGAGATACCCTCATTTGTATGTGCGTTCAGAGTTAAGAGTGTTCTTAAGATCCTAGTTCCTGTTCGATAATTTATGTTCATTCGGAATAAAGAGTACTTTTAAAATCATAGTACCTTTTTGGAATAATAATGTCATGTCGGAATTAAGAATGATCTTAACAGTATATAAATCTTCTTTTGATATTTTTCTACTTTTGGAGAAGTTAAAAAGTCAGAATGGCGGTATCACCATATTTGAGTGGTCGTGGTACCATATTCATATTTTAGAGAACTTGAAGGTTAGAATGGTGATGACACCATATTTGAGTGGTCTTAACATCATAATATAGTGGTCACAATACCATATTAGAGTATTTTTAGTATTAAAGAGTGATATTAGTACCATGTCAGAGGTGTAAATTTCGAACGGTTTTCTACGGTGCATTAGTTAACCGCACAATTGTAGCTGGACTTGTTTTATCCTGGAGACGACGTGGTTGATAGTCTGTCTTGCACAATTTTGGTCAGTGCCACGAAACATTTTAAAGAAAGCGGCATGGTCGTGACTCAACATAATAACAATTTCGATAGAGATTTATCTTTCAATATAAAATTTAAAAATCCAAATACAACAATTTAAAAATCCAAAACCAATAGTTTCTAAGAAACCGTGCATAAGTATCTCCGAAATAAGTATTAGTTTAATTTATATGCTAATTTTATCTTATCTCATTTTACTTTTTAGTTTATTTGATATACTAATTGTATCTTATCTCATTTTACTTTTTAGTCTTGATGATTGTATTTAGTAAGGCATTGTGCCTCCTTTAGAAATCAATCAACCTTCTAACAATTATTTTCTCTCAAAAACTCTCATATTAACACCATTTGTGCATAATTTATCACTTGTATTTTATACTATTTCAAATTATTAGAATCCATACTCTTGAGTCTTGAATTTTATCGGTTCATCCTAGAATCCATTTTCCCTTCTCACTTAGAATGAGGAAAACAATAAAGAACTTTGTAGTCTGTAACTTAAGAACAGGGAAGTTAAGGATAGAAAACCTAATCAAACGAGACCATGTACTAAAAAATTGAATTCTCTCTTTCGTTTTTTGGTTAGCTCTCTCTCCTTTTCTTAATTCAAGGATTTATTGACCCACAAATAGAAGACAAAAAAATACAAAGAGAGAAAGATAAAATGAATGAATGGATGAGATGAGAGAAAAAATATTATTCAATATTTGTTTTGTCAAAAAATCATTCAATATGTTATCTTTCTTTAAAAAAAATGTGTTGCTAGCATTCATCAAAATGAGAAATGTTCGCAACACACACTTTTCAACACACTCTATTTGATTGATTAAAATTCATATAGAACCCACCAAATTTATATCGGATCCATATGATTTGGTTGGACTCATGTAAATTTTATTTTTAATCATAATCATACTCACAAGTGGTATAAAATAGACCTGGCCATATCAACTTAAGTTTATTTTACTCAAGTCTTCAGCCTCCCACCGTGTTTTAACTACGCAGCCAAATGACAAAATCAAATCTTAATTATTCACAAATTCAACCATTCAATCCTTTTTGTAACATAATTCCCACATTCCAACTGTTTGCCACGTCTTTCTCCTTTCACTATAAAACCCCAAATTCATCCATCATATCTTCATATAGTTCTCTCAACATCCATTGCTATTTCCATTGTGCATTTGATTATATTTTCCTCTCTCCTTTCTAACTTCCCAACAAAAATCTCAACGTCTTGATCCTTCCCATTGCTATTCATCATGGACTCACAAAAGCAACTTTTCATCCTCTTATGTCTTTCCCTAGTACTTGTACTTCTCTTAGGTATATATCTGTATGAATTTAATTTAAATTTTGACGGAAATATGTTAATGAATGTATGATCATGAAATTTTAATACAATTTTTAGTAAATGTTTTATGGTAACCATATTAGTAGTACGGAATATTCACTATTTTTTTTTTGGTTAGGAAATATTCACTAATTTTATCGATTACTATTATTAATCAATATCTATTCAACTTTCTATATGGTTTTTCTTAATTCATTGGTTGGTTAAAAAAAATCTTAATCAAATTTTATATCTTGTCACTCATTTTTATAGGTCAAATGGAGATGCAAGTTGAGGCCACTCGCCATCTCAATCATCCTTCAAAAAAATTGTTTGTTTTCGGAGATTCGTATGTCGATACTGGCAACACCATAAAACCTATATCTGGTTCATGGAGAGCCCCATATGGCATAACCTTTCCCCGAAAACCGGCTGGAAGATTCTCCGACGGCAGAGTTTTAACTGACTTCCTTGGTAAGTTCCTAGTTAATTAATTTACCCTTCTTTCTAATACCATCATTATCAATTGGAACACTACAAGGTGCAATGCTTTTAAATTAACCTGTTTTATTTTTATTTTTTAACTGAAGTAACTTATTTTATGTGCCTCTTTACTTTTCTAGCTTTAATATGAAAAGTTATAGGTTTGGAATTAATGATGCTTCCTCTTATATGTTGTGCAGCCAAATATTTGGGATTGAGATCACCAATAATTCACAAATTATGGTATAATAACATAGTGCCCGAAAATGATTTGAAGTATGGGATGAACTTTGCATATGGTGGTACAGGTGTATTTGATACATTTTCTTCAGGACCAAATATGACAACCCAAATCGATTCCTTCAACCAAGTCATCCAAAAAAATGTCTATACTCTCTCAGATATCACCAATTCTATTGCTTATGTCTCTGTTGCTGGAAATGACTACTATGATTACATGGCCATAGATGGCTCTCTTTCGGTAATTTTAATCATCATACTTTCTATATTTCTATGATGTTAAAGTATGAAACTTGAAATAGAAAATTTTAAATTTAAAAACATAAATTATATATACTTTATAATGATGATAATGATAATAATAATTTAATTATAATATTTTTAAAATAAATATTGTATAACACTAGCTCAATATCTTAAAAATATAAAGATAAAAGACTCATGTAGTAAACAACTATGCTATAGACATCTAAAAAAAAAATGTGCTATAGAGATAAGATTAAATACAAGTTAGGAAGAATGTATTTTCAGAAGAAAAAAAAATGAAAATAATATTGTGGCATTTTTAAAATTGTAGATCGAAAAATGGAAAGAGAAAAATAGAAAGTGAGTTAACCCTAAAGTCGAAAGAATATAAGTTTATGGAGTAAAGATCCTCTCCGTTTATAAAGTTAAATGGAATATGCAATTTGGAAAGAGATAGACACAAAAAATAGGTGGTGGAGTTTATGGAAATCATTTGAAAACTTACACCGAAAAACTAAAAGCCATAGTAAGGGTTCCTAAAAAGAATAGAATATTGCACTCATTTTTTCATCTATTATTTTACATATTATAAATGAATTTTAACAAATTAATTTCATTGAATGTACGCAGGGTTTCCCATCTTTCATTGCCTCAGTGATTAAACAAACAACCGCCAATTTGATCCATCTCCAAAGCTTAGGGTTTAAGAGAATTGTTGTGGGTGATTTACAACCTCTTGGTTGTCTTCCTCAAGCCACTGCTGAAACCTCATTCCAAAGTTGCAATAGTACATTTAATGACCTTGTAGCTCTCCATAACAACCTATTGAACCAATCTATTACAAAGTTGAACCAAGAAACCAAGGATCACACCACATTCACAATCCTAGGCATTTTCGATAGTTTCAGGTCGGTGTTGAATCACCCTTCAAGCCATAACATTAAGGAACGTTTGAAACCATGTTGCGTCGGAGTAAGCGAGGAGTATACTTGTGGAAGTGTAGATTCTGAACATACTGCTAATAAATATTTGGTTTGTGAAAATCTTGAATCAACTTTCTTTTGGGATCAATTACACCCAACACAAGCAGGTTGGAATGCTGTGTATAATGAGTTGGAGAAGAAAGGCCTTCATCAAATTGTATACTAGAGCTATGTATGTTTGTGTGTCACATATTTGCATTGTTTTGTTTCTTGTTTAGGCACCCCATCTTTTCATTAATTTGTAAATTTATCCTTAGATTTGGCTTGTTTGTAAGTTGTAACTATTGCATGTGATTTCAAAGGGTGCAATGTGAATATTGATTATTATTTTTTGTTGTTGATATTAATGTTGTTCAATACTTATAAATAATTATTGGAAGCAAAAATGTGTCTCTTGATTTGCACCAGATTAATTTTCTTTTTGGTTAATTATTTCGTAGAAGATTATGACTCTACGAGCTGGACACTATCATGCATATGTGACATTTCAACATGCACACAATATCATTGCCATTTCATAGTGACAATTTAGCTGAAAATATGTGTGGTTCTTTTCATTGCCACGTAAACACCACTTTAACTTTCACCATCAAAACTTTTTTATTTTGGTAGTAATACTAAAACTTTTTTATTCCACAAGTCACACTAATTATCCATAAGCATATTACATGACCATTGCCCTCAATTATACTTAACAAACCTCACTTGATTTTCTTAAAAATAGAAAAATAAACTCACTTGATTTGATATTAGAATATCCTAATTAACTAACTACACCCTTTGGTTGTTATAAACAAAAATCTGCATTTTAAATTCATTCAATTAATGTTTATAGATCATATACATCATTTAATAAATGAATCTAAAATATTATATTTGCAATTATTATAATATTAGTCTGACCAAAAGATGTATTTTTAAGTTCGCAGAACATAGGAAAAGGGAAATCAATCAACACTAAAAATACTTACCGCACATGGGACACACGAAACCTTACAATTTTCAACTAACAACAAGTCACTGTGACATATTTCAAATACATATATCATATTTCCTCCGCCCTATGTTATGTGACACAGTTGATTTTATCAATGTACAATTTTGATCTTAAATGTCTTTAATAATTTATTAGAAAAAATTATGAAAATTTGATATTTTGAAAATATTCATCGTGACAAATCCAACATCTTATATGCTATAATTTGTCATTATATATTAGTAAAAAAAATATGGTCAAAGTATCTTGTATGAATAGTGCACAATTTTAAATTAAGTCATTTAAAATAGAACGAAAGGAATATCAATTAAATATAATTAATATGCCTATATCATGACTCAGCTCATAAGCATATCATCAACTCCCTACATGGCTAAAGGGACAAAGGAATGTGTAAAGGTAAATTAATAGTTGTAAGAAATCTGGTTTTTTTTCCTTCCAATAATTTGGAAGTTTATCAATAATAGTCAAAACTCAACATTATAGTGAAAAACTTTACTCATCTATGAAAAGTCGCAGAGAACTTACACAATCACTTGCTAGCTAAAAGGATTGGACAAGAACACATTACAAAGTCTTTTACATAGAATAAGTGCTACATATAGGCTGCAACAATGGCGTAGGGTACAATCCAAGTTCTATACTAATACTAATGGCTTATAGGATTTGACAAGAACACATTACAAAGTCTTATAGCATCAAAAGAGAACATACACAAATATAACATACATTAGAGACATTTTGCAGAGAAGCCAAGCATCCAACCAATCTTCTTTGACCGACATGATCTTAATGAGAATTACCAACTCATTTCGAATGAATCCTTTGTTCTAGTAAGTCATCATTGTATTCATCAAATCTCAATACGATCTACATATATATAAGTCATTGATCTCCTTCTTACCTTCTTCTCTAAAAGCTCGCAACACTTGGTGTTTAAGTTGCAACATCACTACCTATTGATGGAAAGAATCACAATCTAGGTTTCTTTCGGTTATCCCCATCATAACTGAAACCAAAGATGGACATAGTTTGACTTCAAAGTATCGAAACAACAGGAATAAATCAAAGATGGACGACTTACCTGCAATTTATTTGACAGAGAACGACGTTTCGGTTACAATCTTTCAAACAAAGAAAAACAACAAGAGCAATATCTTTAAGCTCTTTATAGAAATGAAGATTTTTTTTTAATGGCAAAAAGAATATTATAAAAGCTAAAACAACTCAATAATACAAACGATTAGGATTCGCACAAAAATCGTAGATCGAAATCGAAAATAGAAAAGATAACACCCAACCAACACCAATGGAAAGAGAAACACCCACACCCAAAGACGAGATTCGAGAAGCATTCCACGCCTGCTAAAAGGCAAGCAAGGAACCCCCCATCCAAAATCAAAGCCCAACCCCAGGGAGATGGACCAAGCCTGCTACCCCCAAGAGCATATACAAAGAAAACAAACCAACTCGAAATCCCTGCTCAAAGGCACCCAAGCAAAACTCCTCCCCATAAACCTATCGGTCCCAACAGATCAATGGTTCCACCCATTCATAATGGGAAGAAGGATGACCAGAGTAACTCCAAAAAAAAAAACCACTGCCAAGACGTATACTTGATTTTATCAACCAATTGCTCTACATCCAACGTCCTACCATAGAACACCAAACATTACGAGCAGACCAGAGAGACCACACCACAGAGTGCCAGATCAACAAAAAAAAACACACTTAATACTCTCTCTCCCATTAAACACACCTCAAAAAGACCCAATAAATCACTAGGACCAACCCCAGACCAAGCTATCTAAAAATCTTGTATCAAACTCTCGACGCAACCCCACATGTAACAAAAAGGTGACTAACAGACTCCGCCTCCAAACCACAAAATGCACACAAAGAAGCTTCTCGATCTCTCAGCACACCTCTTACGGTTTCTAACGAGCGTTTTGACTTGGATTTAAGTAGTTCAAATGTTCCTAGGTAACATATTTAAGTTCGAATGGGTTACAAACTAGAAGGTCAAAATGTCAACTTGTTTCCTTGTGGTGATAAATAATAAATTATTGAAGCAATGGAAAACAATTGGATCGTGGAGTCTTAGAAAACGTGGTTGAGTCTAACACAAAACTCTACAAAACCAACTTGTGATGTGAGGATTGCCCTCACTTATAAACACATTGTTCGGTTATCCCTTATCCGATGTGGGACTCGTTAACATGGAGATGACCTCTCTAGGTCGAGGATGTTATGAATTTTCGTTTACTATCATTAAAGTTAACAACCTTCCGTTCAAAAGATATTTCGATGAAAATTAGTAGCTACTCTCTCCATTCATTTTTAAGTGTCGAATTATAATAATAACATCAAATTAAAGAAGTGAGTTTTTTTTAGCTTCTTTTTTCTATTATACTCTTATCCTAATTCATCAATAAATTTTTATTTCTATTAATTTACACACACTTTCTCTTTTCCATAATTTTAATGTATTATCTTTCTCTTATAGCAAATAAAGCCAAATAATTATTACCTATAACATGAATAAAAAAATACAGACAGCACAAACATGTCATAATTAACTTTTGTTCCGCACTAAAATAACATTAATAATGTGGATTCCACTTATCAATATCCACATGCATAGTCAAAAACCAACGGCGTTCCTGCAGCAACCTCAAGCATTTAATATTGTACCCTAATACAGTACAAGAGAATCCACACCACCACATTCTTGTATTTTTAGTGGTTAACGTGATTCACTTAATATGAGAGAGGAAAAATTGACCTCACATATTTAATCTTCAAACAATATGGACCATATATAAATGTCCACAAATCCAAATATGGACCATAAATTCTAAATATATACTAGGTATACATAAGGACAAGTTTCATACTTATATATAGCAGTACGGATTATTCACTTGGTTCCTCTTGGACGAACAAATACAGGAAGACCAAAAGCAAAAGTGGCAGTTAGTCCAGGAGAGAATCTTGGGTTACCATGAAACATTCTACTATCTTCCAATTCAATATGAAACTTTCTAAGCAAAGAAATTGCCACACTTTTAAGTTCCATCAAAGCCATTTCTTTACCAATACAAACCCTCAACCCAGCTTGAAAAATAGGGTACTTGAATTGATTTGAAGGTTGAAACACACCATCTTTCAACCACCTTTGAGGCTTAAACACTAAACAATCTGGACCCCACAATTCCTCCAACCTACCCATTGCATAAGGATGATAAGTAACCCTAGTACCACTTTTCACTTTTGTACCATCTGGTAAAACATCATCATCCAAACAAAACTTTGAATCAAATTGAATTGGTGGATAAAGTCTCATACTTTCATGTGCTGCTGCTTGTAAATAATGCAATTTCCTAAGTTGTTCAAAATTCGTTACACCAAAATTATTATTTTCATCATCATGTGGTCCAATTACTCGTTCAGCTTCTAACAAAATTTCTTTCTCAACTTCTGGATTTTTGGCTAACAACCAAAAGAAACTTGTGAGTGATGATGCCACGGTGTCACGACCAGCCAATAAGAAACTTATGACTATGTCTCTAAGAAACATGTCATCATGAATTGTAGTGCTCATGAATCTTGACAACAAATCTTTGTGATCGGAAAAACCCAATTTTCTCTTTTGATTTATAACAACTTTTGCTAACATATTAATGATGCTAATACTTTTTTTTAACTCTTTTTCACTACCCATGTTGAAAAATCTTTTGATCTTCCAAATTAATGGAGACACAACCATGGCTCTTTCAGCTGATAATTTTGATGCTAAATCAAAAGAAAGAGCAAAATCCGACATGGGCAAGGATGTTTCTAAACACATAGGGTCTAAACCAAAGGAAAATCTACAAATACTATCAAAAGAGAATCTTTTGAAAACATCTTGCAAATCAAAAACAACTTGGTTTAGGTTTTGGTTTTGGTTTTGGAGTAGAGGGATGAGTCGATGTTGGATTTCGTTGTTGACAACTTCAAAGGCAAAAGATCTTATGGAATGTTTGTTGAGTTCTAAATTTGCCATCTTCTTTTGAAATTTCCATAAATCACCATCCACGTTGAAGATACCACGACCTAGAAAATCACCTAAGATTGTTGAGAAGGGTTTTCCTTTTGGGTAGTTTTCGAATTTTGTTTTGAGTATGTACTCAACGTTTTCACAATTTGCGGTGATTATGTTTCTTAGGACATGTATATGAATGGTTTTTGTTGGTGATTTTTTTAGGAGATGAGCATACCAATCACAAAGATTGTTGAAATCTTTTGACCAACTTGAAGTGAGATAAGCTTGGCAAATTTCACAACTACAAAACACACTACTGCTAAAAAAATTGTGAAAACATGATGTGAGATATGGAAAAATAGTAGTGAAAAAAATGATTAATATTAAGGTGATGATCAAGGTGATCATGAGTGGAAAAACTAGAGAGCTATTAGAAACTAAAGGTTCAAGTTGATCCATTGATGAAAAATGGAAGATGAAAAAGAGAAAAGACAACTACTATAGTAAATGGATATGGCTATTGACATATATGAAATGGAGGAGGGTGAGAGAGATATATATGCAATTAGAGTCAAGAGGAGGGACAAGTGGGAGGCATTTTGGATATATACATGATACATCAATAGTCATAGTAATTGATTGGATGATTTTTCAAATAGCACACTCACTCACTATACTATCAATAATTAATCTTCAAAAAAAGGAACAGATTGATACGTTGTTATTTTCTACGGTGATATGTTAAAATAATTTTTGCATTTTGTTATAAAATAAATGAAACTGAATATACTACTATATGAGGTAGACTTTCATGATAAAGTGCTTATGGGTCAATGCAGTATGCAATTGTAAATATTAATTAATGGGTGTTCTAAGGAGCGGCAAAGCTAGCTAGCACGGGGTGGCTAATTAATATACAAAGAAAAGAAAAAAGTTAAATTATTATATTGAATTTAAATTATAAAAAAAATCACAATAACTTTACTTGAATAAAATGTAAATCAAAGTAACACCGAAAAAATAAAAACTAACGATAACTATTTATTAAAAAAAAAATTGAGTTCAACAACACAAACAGTCAAATTTATCTTCAATTGACTTTGTCTTTTTTAATGATGTTTGAGGTTCGAACCCAAACCTTACATATATTATGCATTGTATTTACCAACTTAGTTATACTTACTATGTAAACCGTTAAGTAATTTTATTTTTTAGTTTTATCTTTACAATTTTCAATGTTAACAAGGCTCTCTTTTAAATTGCTTAAGATAACAAAAATGTCAATGTAAGATAAAATAAAATCTATTAGACAAATAGTAATCTTTTAAATATCTTTTTTCTCTTAACTTTACAAAAATAAACTCATTTGGAGTAGCTAATATATTTTTTGGGTAAGTAAACATAAAATATTCTTACTAATACAAATAAAAAATATTTTTTGATGTAGCCAAAGCTACCCTCCCTAATACATAGCTATGCCCCTGATTATAAGGAACGTTGGTAATGAAATATTTCATACCGTTAAAATTTGAAGGAGAAAAAATTATAAAAAAATATAATAAATAAAATTTTTAAGAGAGTATAGCGTTTAAGAATGGTGTACCTATTAAAATTATTCATTCTTTTAAATCAAATGTTGTTTCACGATAAATTAATCTTTGAAAGGGTTAATAGTGTTTACCCCTTTGCTCAAAAAAAAAAATGTTTTACCCCTATAATATAGGTTATTTCCGGTTTTCCACCTTGTAAAATTTTTTGTTTGGTTTTCGTCCTTGTAATTTGAAGATTTTTTGGTTTTGGACCTTCATGGCAAATTTCGCCCCCCGTAATTTGAGAAAATTCGGTTTAGCCCTGTGATTTGAGCAAATTTCGGTTTACCCCCTATTAATTTGAGCAAATTTTGGTTTAGCCCCTTGCTATATCGTCGATTTTGTACTGTCAAAATTCATAAAGGTCCAAAATCAGAAATCTTCAAATTACACGGACGAAAACCAAACAAAAAAATTTACAATGCGAAAAACCAAAAATAACCTATATTACAAGGGGTAAAATACTGTTAACCCATCTTTGAAAATATTGTGGCATAACATACTCATTTATTTATTTATTTATGTATTAGAAGATATAAACTTTAAGATTTTTTATGGTTAAAAATAAACTTTAAGCTTAAAATTAAAATATCTTGGTGCAGACACAGTAATAGTATTGTAGTTTAGTGGTAGACAAACTCTGCAATGAAAAGTTCTGCAATGAAAAGTGATTAGATTCGAAAGTGATTAAAGAAAGATAAGTTAG
>Ga0228711_1003061_pt1 | contig 25932 bp, 13 predicted proteins | sample MedpolnodulmetaG_2_FD_177996 | JGI IMG/M metagenome (GOLD analysis project Ga0228711, IMG submission 177996) | Root nodule microbial communities from Medicago polymorpha collected in Santa Monica, California, United States - brown nodules | ecosystem: Host-associated > Plants > Roots > Nodule... | reverse complement strand
CCGGTTCCGGCCGGTTTTCACCGGTTCGACAACATAACCGATCCGTTGAGCAACTCGAACCGGTTACCCCACCGGTTCTAGGTTGGACCGGTCCGACCGGCCGGTCCGGTCCGGTTTTTAAAACTATGGTCATATGTGTTAATGCTTCTTAGCATATTTATAATGTTTTAATTTTTACGTGGGGTTTTTTGGTGGGAATTATAGGATGTGGCACAAGAGTTTAAGGTGCAGGCTATGCCAACGTTTGTGTTGTTGAAGAATGGGAAAGAGGTTGACAAGGTAGTTGGAGCAAAGAAGGATGAACTTAAAAATAAGGTTCAAAAGCACAAAGCTTAGTTATGTATTTATCTATCTTTTATTTTATTTTTCAATGATAAAGAAAAACTGAGTATAATCTTATCACCATGATGATGATGATAAAGTTGTATAATTTGAATTTGTTGGGTTGATTCACCAATATCATGTTGTTCATTTGATAGTTTAGCAAAATTGATGTATTGAGTAAAAAAACTGAAGCAAAATTGATGTATTTGGCATGTTTAATCATACGTTGATACTGTGAATGTGATGTGGTTTGTCAATTGCAACTGTTTTGGAGTGTTTAGGCTGAAACCCTCTGTCCTGTTTTGGAGTCTTCTTTGTCACTTGTTTGGCGGAACTTTCTCCATATAAGTGAGCTTTCTCCATGTTTCCAACAATTGATTGATATATACTTAGGTCAAAAGTATGGATAGTAGAGTTACCCACATCATATTGTAACGACAAATGGTTAGTTTTAGACTATTACTTTTCACATCTTACCTATTTCTTGTATGCCCTATTTTTTTACGAAAATGTCCATGTGATTTTCGAATTTTACCGATAAGATTATTTTTCCCTTTGGTTTAGGGTGGAAAATTGAGGTTTTTTACTAATTCGCATTTTATTATATGAACACCCCAGGAAAATAGGACGCATTCATAGAATCCGAACACCTCCTAAACACCCTTATTTAGATGATAACAATTTTTCAACAAAAAAACGGGGAAAACAGTTTGGATTATCTAATCCAGATTGTATCAATACAAATTATGAGCATGTTTGTAACATGATAACTAGTTTAAGATCATATTAATTTTTTAAACTCTCATCCTTTGTTTTAGGTCATTGTTAGCTGTTCTTAGTAAAAAAATCTGATTTTCGGGCTACTTTATACGAGACTCCACTCTCAAAATTCAAAATTTCATTGTTTAGACCCCCCATTTTTTTTTTATAAATTTTTCATATTCTCAGAAAAATCCGAAAAGAATTTGTTTTAGTTTTATTTGTTTTTATAATTTTTTTTATTTTATTTGATATGTTTGACCATTTTTTTTTACTTTGTTTTTTATTTTTAAAAGCAAAATTCACAAATGCCGAAATGGAATAGATTCCTAATTGCTGCTTATATATAAGCATTTTTTGAATTACATAATCTAAACACATCTACATTGTGATTATATAATTCGAAACTTTATGGGTATTTTTGTAAAAAAACTAAGGCGCATGAGAAGGTATTATGGTGGAAAAAGTAATGGTGAAAAATGTGCCACACAATTTTTAAAACATCATTTTCTTAATGTTTTACGAAACAATTACAACTTATATTGGACTTTGATAATAATTGGTAAGTAAACATCTTCTCAAAAAAAACTTGTCAAAATAACATTTCTCGACATCAAAACGATATTTCAGTTAAAAACAAAAATAAAACATTTACAATTATTTTCCAGCTATTCTCACATTCGAAAACACTTTTGATCAGCAATTATGATTTATCTATTCTCCGTCACTCCAGTATTTGCTTAAATGCCAAAATTACCAAAAGAGAAATTTTTTACTGTGAGAAGCAAGCTTAATCACACGAGTGTAAAAACAACACATGATTTTGAGTACATATTCAGTCTGCATAAAAACCGTAATTTTACCAAACTTTTCCATGTACATTAAGAATATGGAGCAGAGGGAGGAATGAAGAGCATTTTACAAGTTTACTATTTCCCATTAGAATGGGCATGCTTATGAAAAGGCCAAAGATTTACTAGACGCTCGAGTACGCTTTTTGAGAAATAGCCGGAGAATCCCGCTGGTGTTGCTGGTGGAGGGAAGTCTTCTGCAGGCATAGCAAATGGGCAAAACATCATCTCCATTTTTTCTAACGTGAGACATGAACCTATTTCTTGTAGCCTTTCAGGACCCATAATAGGAAGTGTGTGTTCCTGATGCAACGAAGCAGCTTCACTGTCATTCTTCTGCCAACCATAACAGAACAGAAATAAGTTAATGAAAAGAAATTCAATACATAATCTGCATACTGATACATTCTTCACATGAAAAGTTGTCAAGAGAATGAACTAAAATCCATTGTACACTGATATGTCCTATGAACAGCATGTTTTCAGAAAAACAATGAAGAAATCTCGTATAGCTTGAAAAAAATCTGGTGTAGAGCCCTTTGTTACAAATTATACAAAGGGATTTTGATATTCAATTATTGTTTTTATAGAAAATAGAAGCTATTTTGTACTTGTTTACCATGATGAAAATCACTTTAATCAATCAACAATGATTTTCAAGAGAATCTACTCAAAACCTCTCATTTGAAGCAGTTTAATTTTTATTTTATTTTATTTTCAAATTCTTATTTTCTAAAAAATATGTTACAGACAGATGAAAACTCATAAAAGTAATTTATTTTTAAATTGGTGATATTTTTAACAACAAAAGTTGCAATATAAGTATCCTTCAAACCTAGGAAGGATAATTAAATGAATTTCACTCTTATTATACACACCATTGTAATGGCAAAAGAAGAGAGTTCAAATCCACCATTCTAGATCTCTTATTAGGAAACCCAAATAAACTGTATATCATAGTTAAGTATTTTTAGATTTACCTCCAGTGGTGATAAATCAGCCCCACGACTGAAGGTCAGCTCAATGCGGAACCTTTTTGGATCTTCTAAAGCCACCTATAATTTGAAAGTCAAAAGTCATTTTTTCTCTAAAAAAAAGCGTACTAGCATACATTACAATAACACCTGACAATTCATTATGCCTTTGAAAATATTATAATCATCCACACTTTAAAGATTATTGCTTTCAATTGGGAAAAATAATTAAAGTCATGTTTGGTTTAATACAGCACTTTCTGGCACTGTTTCAGTATTGCATCACAAATTCATGACAGGAATCAGAAGCAGAAGCACCAAAGTCACGGCAAACACGTTGAACAATCCTAGTATGAAGCTATCAATCCCAGCCAAAAGGTCTAAAATAACCAGCAAAAACACACCACACCACACCAAGTCCTCACTAAGGCTTCAGACATATTCTGCCTTCTCGCCAACTAAACTTATTCAATCAAAAGCATAAACAGAATTAAAAGAACTAATATTGTGTTGAGCATTAAGGAATCACCACATAAAATTTACTAATGCCAACTAATGGTTAAATGTTGAATATTGCAGTAACTAATTAGATATGTTGATTGGACAAAATTGTAAAAAATACATTACCTCTGTGTTTTCAAACATCCTCAGCACAATGTAACTCATGTAGTCAAGCTCTTTTGTTTTGAATAGGCGCTCTAGAGCATTGTAGCAAACAAGACTATCTTCTTCTTGAAGAGATTCATCCATATTACAATAACGAAGAACATTCATGAGTGAATGAATATGTGATTCCTGACAACAAAAATAGTAAGTTAAAGAAATGCAAAGCCTTTATCTGCCAAAAACAAGAAAATTATTTATATCTCTACAATAGGGCCCAGCAAAGAATAAAAATTTGGGAAAAACAGGAGATGATATTCATGTAAAACATTTTAGTTTGGGAAAAATAAACCACAAAACGTGTATATGTAATGAGAATCATTTCATGATTATCAAATTAGCCAAATAGGAAATAGTTTTGCCAACAATTCACTAGGGAGAGGGGTTTACAAGTAAATTTCTTTCGAGGGTTTATAACTTAGAGCAACACAGCACTCACCGATGTGAAGTATAGGCGTGTTCGCACGTGGCGATCAGGTGTCTTTACATTTGCATACCTTGCAGAGAATAACAATATTAGAATACAACATAATGTTCTACCAAAGAAAGAAAACAACATAATGGACAGCATAAAATGAAGACAGGATATTTACTTTGGATCCAAACGATATTTGGTCTCTTTATCATCATCATCATCTTGGTCCATTGATATATCGTTCAAAGTGTTGGATTTTCTTAATTCGCCATTCTTATTCAGATGTTTTGGTTTGGCATCTGTATTTTCCTTTTCAGTTTTTGGGAATGATGAATCGTGGTCTTGGTTACTCTTTAACTCCGCAACACTAATGGCTTCCTCACGGGTATTCCTCAGATCAATCAAAAGTTTTCCCAATAATCGACGTGCGATCTGGATTGAAAAGGCACAAACAATTAAAACAAAGCATCAAATCCGAGTACAAGTGTGTTCATCAAACAATATCAACTGATAGAAACTTAAAAATATAGTTAAAAATTTGAACTTACATAATATACAGGTATCAAGTACTTGTTTCTTACTTATGTTATGTCATGTTTGGTGTAGGGAATCACAATTTCATTCCTTGCCTTATTAAACTGGATGTGTCTTCCCGTGATGATTAGCAAATAAAAAGTTTCATTCTACAGAATGAAGAATAATGATTGTTCCCTCATACAGAGGTAAGAATGATGATATACTTTTATTAGATGGAATGGTTATTCCTATGTTTGTTTAATAAGTGTTAGTGCTTAGTCTTATTCCTATGGAATGGTTTTACTTTTTCTTTTTGTAAGAAGTGGTCATGTCATCTAGTAATTTTCATTTTCATTATATGAGGTGAAATTAACCAACCATTTATAAATGGAAGATATTCTTACTATTAATCAGGGGTTCACTTTTAAAGAAGACTGAACGTGAAATTATGCACAGACACAGAAAGGAAACTGTTTAAAGATTTGTAACATCGAAGGCAATTTGCAATACTCCTTACAGCAGGAAGTTACCTTTGAGCCAATCTTCAGCTTCTGACTGGGATTAATTCCGTACTCATTTGGTATTACACCATCAGCAAGTACCTGCGATATGGAGGCGGTGCAACAAAGAAAGTGGACAAATAGAACTCATCAGTAAAAGTTATGTATATATAGACAAATATCATACTTTTCTGTTTTATTTTAAAATACTTAAGGCAAACACTATTCATAATTTTATAAGAAATGTTTGTCTCGAACTGGTTCAATCAATTCTAGCTGAGCATGGATTTTCCTAATGTAACATACCTGAGCAACTTTAAAAAGTTCATCCAATCCTTCTAGATTAAGATGTGCATTGTGCAAGAGATCATATCTGTAATGTGCAAATAAATGTGAAATTCTCATAAGAAAGGAATAAGAGAAGCTACAAATTTAAATGAAGCTGACAATTTATTTTTAAAATTTGTGAAACGGAAGACTGATTTAGGCATATCTGATATAGACATATAAAGAAGATTTAGTTTCAAGTGTTTGGCTGATGATAACACCATAGGCAGGCAAATTTTCCACCAATCAACTGCAAATTTTCCCCTTAACATCTAAAAACAGGTTCCCAGAAGCTGACATTCATTAAAACCTAATGAAAGAAATAACTTACTTGCATGAATCATAGACGTCGGGAATTTGGGTGATGTCAAAGCGCCTGTGCAAGTAACACACCAGTAAAGTGTCATCCACCACATTACACACACACACAAAAAGAAAAATTAAGGCATAATGGCTGTTACATGTATGACATAGGAATAGTATTCATAATAGTTTTGTTAATAATTTGTCACTGGAAAAAGCTAATATGAAATAGAAACTAGAAATAATTGAAAGCATTGTAACTAATGGAATGAAAGTTAGAATGACTTGGTGAAACATGCTACAAGGTGAAAAGGGATGCAAATCAAAAGGGTTTGTAATAAGTTTTGACTTCATAGTATCTAGTTTTAAAAACATCCCAATGGTGACAGCTTTCCGTCATGTATGTAAGTTAAGTCACTTCACATGATGTAACTAACCAGTTGGCCTTTTCTGTTGTACAAATGGTACTTGAAGTAGCCTTTTGTCTCCTAATATCAAAAACAGAATAAAACCAAACAAGATCAAATCAACAATTGGTAAATACTTACTCCTTCCGTTCATTATACAGGTCTCTTTCAAGCTTTTTCCACCGAGCATACATTAAGAGAAACCCTTCACTTCCACAAGGTAAGCCAGAAGCTATACGATCAACATCAATATTTGTCTTCCCAAGTGCTCTTGCTTGGTCATAAGGAGGAATAACATCATATAAGCTAGTTTCTGTCAGTTTCTCATTTTCATCCTTAGCAAGCAGTCTTACTTGTTCAGTAACCTTCTTAATCAAACTTACCTATTCATGAGATACACAGGAAAAATTGGATTTAAAAGAAAGATTTAGTTGCATATTTACAAAAATGGTTTCATATTATATTAACAGTAAAAGCCTGGAAATAAGAATTAGAAGGAAATAACTTATCATGAATACAATATCCTGTGTGGATTAATAAACTCAGACAATAATGTTAAGAAAGGATCACAACATAAATTAAAAATAGCATTTCAAGAACAAAAATTATATCGAGATGTAATCTCAATAATAGGAATGAAGACTTTCATGTTCTCATCATTCTTGTTAAATCAACACAACACGAAAGCTAAAATGAAGTTAAATACTTGAATCTCCATAAAGAATCAGACATCGGTCAACATATACCAAGTATATATTGACTTTCATAAGAGAGCCAGATTAATTTCTTCAATTCAAAAAAGAGCATTTTAGCCTCCCCTCTGAATCATGAAGAAAGAGGTCACAGACATGATGCATATCAATATTTACGAAACATTACCAATTTGGGAAGCAATTCTGATGCATTGGGTGGCAATCCAGCTCCATCAACCATCCAAGAAAACTCGGGCGATTCATCACTGTGAACAGTCTTTGAACTAGAAGTAATGATTTCATTCAGCCGAGCCTGCAGAATATTTGAGCATAAACCACTTTCAATTTACCATTACAATTGAAACTACATTATCAAAAAATCACAACATCACAAACCTTGGCTTCTTTCATTTCAATACTGGCATTGTCAAGCCCATCCAACATAGAGGAGTCCTTGCTAACAAGGGAAACCTGAGATCAAATTTCAGTTAAACTAAATCCAAAACAGAAAACAAGGTCATATATATTATTCAAGGAAAATAAGAAAGAAAAAAAAAACAAACCAGAATTGGAGTTAGCTGCCCTTCAAGATCAAGAAGACCTTTGGCAAATGCGGCCGCAGACATCTATCAACATATACAAAGGCATTGTCAGGAAGACCTTACAGATGACGCTCTTTAAGACAGATTGGCAGATTGTGCCAAGTGCAAGTAGAAACAAAATCTAGGTATCAAACAAATAAACTGCAAATAAACAACTTAGGCCTTATTTTGATAGTGGGAATGGGATGGTTAGAGAAATGTAGCCCATACCTGCACACGACCCTCGTCAGAGCTGTAAATCTTAAGATCATGACGATATGTACTATGAAGGCGAAGCAGGCCTGTACCTTCTCCTGCAATTTTACAGAATTTGATTTCTCTTTGTTATACATATTACAGTCCACTACCATGTCAGCATTATAATGAAAGAAGGATCATGTATGAAACAATTATAGTAACTAAACCAAACAAGCACTGATGCCACAGTTATCCCAATATAGGTATATACGTGGGGGTATTCACTTACTGTTCAACCGGCATGCATTCTATTTCAGCTATTAACTTATTGTCCAAAACTGATTGAAAACAGTAACTATTTTGGTTTAAATAAGATTTTGGTCCCTGCAAATTAAAAAATTGTTGCTTTCAGTCCCTAACATAACGTCATCTTATTGGGCCACGTATGATGTCAGGGACTAAACCAAAAAAAACTAACAAGGATTAAACCCAAAAAACAAAAAAAAAACTTACAGGGACTAAAACCAAAAAACGCTATAATTAAAGGGATATATAAACTAACTATTTCAAATGCATGAAAATAATATTTTCAAAATGCAAAGAAATATTTTAAACTGCTAAAAATTGGCTTTGAACTGGGTAAAGATGCACAAAACATGCTTAAAAGCAATTAAACACTTCAACTTGTTAACAAGCGGATTGTGCTTTTCAGGTAAGTGGGTGGACCAAAATTAATTATCTTAAGAATCGCTGGTTATGAACCAACTCATACAGTAGTTTTACATCATTGGTTTGAGAAATCTGATTCCTTTCCCACACATCATAATATGTTTTATAAGGACAAAAATGCACCATTTGTTTAGTTCAATTGACTGCCACGGAAATGAGAGATGTGTTAGGGATGAAGACGACAACATACAACACATCTAACATAAACTCTACTAAGTGGAGATCCACCCATAGTTATATATCTTTGAAAGTATGCATTCACGTATCCAGCATGCAGACTTGAAAGAAGGGTCTCAAATAATCAAATATTAAATTAGAAAATGTGAGATCACATGACGAAAATCTGTTGTAATATGATGCAATGCTTTTTTAGTTAAAAATACAACCATTACAGTAAAGTTTAGACGTATGGCTAAATGAAATTTTACTTGAGTTACCTGGATACATATTATTCCGAAAATATCTTCCAAGTTCTTCGGCCTGCAAAGTAAAAAACATAATCAACACAACTGAAAGAAAGCTATAAATAAGAACATAAATTTACCTTCAGCAATAATAGCAACAATACAATCAAACTCAAGCTGAGCAGAAATATTTATTGTTACTAAACTTTACCTGCTTTCTGCCAGCATGTGTAAGAACACCACCATATTTAAGAACCATCAATGCTTCAACAGGTCGTTCTTCTTCACCTTCACCATTGCTTTTGGCCACTTTGATCCACTTTAGTGGCTTTAGTTGCACTTTTCTATATATGCCAGAGAAATGTCCTCCCTGATATTCAGAAGGGAAAAAACCTATGAAATATCTCCAAAAAATTTATGACAAAAAACTACGAGGAAAAAAAACAAGAATAATGGCTATAAATAATTATTTGTTATTTGAAAGTACAAGCAGGAGCATTATCTTCCTCTTTCGGAATCAATCTGCCCAGCATGTCACGGCCAACAGGTTTTCCTAAATTTTTTTGTTTACCAGACCAACTTTTCCTTTATCGAGATAAATGCACAGCAGAAACAAAACAAAAAAACCAAATTTTTTTATCACTTAAGTGGGATTGCTACATGGAACAAACAATTTGATAGTGTAAATCAAGTATTCAAAAAGGTCAATATTAAAACCAGGTAATTAGTACTAAATAAACTAATGAATAAAAAAAATAGTTAAGAGAATTAAACACCTCTTCGAGAACAGCTTTAACTTGACGGAGCTTTTCACCATGCTCTCCTTCAGCCTCACTATCACTTTCTCGATCAGGTCTAAATAATACATACAGCTATAGTTAATTAAAAACTCTGCGCGAACCAAAATGGCAATGCATACAAGAACATCAAATCTAACTACGTGAACATTTCATAATCCTTTATATATATGGAAGGAAGCAGATAACTCAAAGAATCGGCAAATATTTCTGCATCTGTTTTTTCTTTTCATAATTTTCCTGTCCTGTTATAAGTGCTGTAAATTCATGCCTGCTACCCATTCAATATCAGTAAGAAAAAAAAATGAAACTCAATGCAATGAAATTTAACTCTAATTTGGAAACTCCTTGTGAGGTCTTTCTTTTCTGTCTCCATTTAAGGGAGAACATATATTCTTCACTGTAGATGCATCTCTTCTCTAATAAACTATTCTTTTTTCATGGGAAATGTAATTTCTGATTATTATTTTGTGTGAAGTATCCTCCCGTAAAGCCAGACCAGTTATAATCTTGTGAAATTTGATTAATCTTTGGTGTGAAATTAAAAGTGGATTCTATGGCAAGTTAATGTATATATTTTTTGAAGTTTATGAAGGGTCAATCACCTAGTACGTGGAACCAGCATGCGTGTGGCATCTAACAGATCTTGCAGTTGAACAGCACTTTTAAGTTTTGTCTGCAAACAAAAGCTCATTAGATCATGCAGAAAATGTAAAATAATATAGTAGCTCAAATAAAATTTTACCTCTGCTCTAGGTCGGCCTCCATTGTATTTTAACATTAGGTTCAGAAGCTTTTCCTCAGTAACTTTTAGCTTCACCTTTTGTTTGGGAGTTCTATCACCACTGCCAAAATACAAGAGTAAATAGGAAAGAACATAGCACTTACCAAATCAATGATAAGAAGGGAATAGAACATACTGACGAATAACAGCAATTACACAACGTAGTTCCTCCGATTGTCCAAAAGTTCCAATAATACCACTACCCTGACGTGTAAGTCCCTCAGTGGGTTGGACCGGTTCATTTACTTTCCATGGTAAAATTGGCGGAATTGATGAAGAAAGATGGGGTGCTTTTGCATCTAAGAACATCTTCCGCAGCACACAGGCAGCATCGTCATAATACCTTCAAAAGCATCAAGCAGAAAAAGAGATTTTCAGAAAAAGAAACAAGTATTATGTGACAATTAGAATATAAATAATTCGTATATCCAAAAAAAATATGTATAAATAATGCATGTCAAACGACTAGTAAAGTTGTCATAATGTCTCTTTCTTACTTTACATTCTGCGGTATGATAAAATGTATAAAACTCACTAGTATAACAATTTAAGTATTTTAAGTCCATTGTATAAAATAATAGGGAAATTGGGGGGGATGGGTGAGGGGATGATGGGATAATCTAATCAAGGTAGATAGATCAAATGCAGCAAATCAGTACCAATTGTACTTGCAGGTATTCTTTTATTAAATTACCAACTAATATCAACAAAAATAACAAACACAAGGCAATCTGGAAAGCTCCAATTCACATTAACATTTCATAATATATCAGAAGGAGAAAATCTTTGCAAATTCCTTATTCAGAAAAAGATAATGCACAATTTAGGCACAAGTCTAACTGCAAGAAATGTTAAATTTAACAAATTAGGGTGAGGTGATATAGTTCATAAAAATCAACACCCTGGTTTTCATGGAACATTTTTTATTTTTCAAATAGCATGCCATTCAGTCTTGTTGTCTTTTCCAATATATGTTATGGATAGGAATTAAGAATCAAATTAAATCCCCAACTCATGGGAAAAAAGTTTTAACATTTAAACGAAATGTGCTAATCAGCAGAAGCAAACTGAATAACTATTTGTGTAAGTGGAATCATGTTTCTAGTATTAAAATAAGCACTTCAAACAAATTAATTATAGAATGTTACTTGTGTGAATTTTTCACGAAGCTCCATCCATTCACATCACAAACATAGGAGCGCCCCTCACATCTCAAGAGATCAAACCCACAAACCTGCGAGAAACGATAATGGTCTAAGAAAAACAGACCTTGTTGTCTTTTCACCAAAAAAACACAACCATTTTTCAACCTCATTTAATGGTTTACACAAGAAAGGAATTAACATTACAAAAAGAAAACGGAACAGTATTTAGGACATGTTTGATTGTGTTTAGTTTTAGTTTTTAAAAACCGTTTTCTAAAATAGTTCTTTAAATTACCAGTTTTGGTTTTTTAGTTTTAAAAACAATAACAAATTTATAGAACCGTTTTACAAAACAACCTAATCAAACTAGTTTTGATATTTTAATTTTTTTAAAACAAACAGTTTTTGAAAAGAGAATTCAAGCATTCGCTTACTGTTGTGTAGTATTAATTTTATTTTCGCCATGTAGATTAGCTACTCAAACATCATTTAAATATATTGAGAGCAGTAACAGTGGAAAGGAAAGTGAGAGAAAAATTGAGAAAGTGAGCTAAAAATTGAGAATGTGAGAGTGAGTTCCTTATTTCATTATATCATTCAAGTACACTGATATGTTTATATTGAATAGGTGAATAACATAAATTCTAGAAATTCCAACTCCATAATCTTCTATGGTTAGTTAACTGCCAACATATTCGATTAAGCTGAGCCAGCAAATCTAACTAACATCCTATTCCTAATTGGTTAGGCTGAGTGGCAGGCACAATAACACTATCTAACTGCCCATATGTGAATCAATATACACAACACAAACACACACACTCACATTTGTAAACAAAACAGAAAGCTAAGATGTTCATTAATAAAACCTTAAACTGTTTGCTGCATACCGCCATTTTCAAGGACAACGACAACAACAACAACCAAGCCTTATCCCACTAAGTGGGGTCGGCTACATGGATCAAATGACGCCATAGTGTTCTATCATACACCAAATTTGGATCCAACTCATTGACCTCTAAATCCTTTCTAATGGTTTCTCTAATAGTTTTCCTAAGTCTTCCTCTACCTCTTTTAACTTGACTCTGCTCCATTGGATCTACTCTTCTTACCACGGCATCTACGGATCTTCTCTCTACATGCCCAAACCATCTAAGCCTATTTTCTACCAACTTTTCTACTATAGGTGTTACCCCCACTCTCTCTCTAATGGTGTCATTCCTAATCCTATCATGTCTAGTCTTACCACTCATCCAACGCAACATCCTCATCTTTGCTACACTTACTTGATTCTTGTGTTGACTCTTAACCGCCCAACACTCCGTACCATACAACAACGCCGGTCTGACTGCTGTCCGATAGAACTTTCCTTTCAACTTAAGTGGTACTTTCTTATCGCACAAAACACCTGAGGCTTTTCTCCATTTCAACCACCCAGCTTGAATACGATGGCTTACATCTGCTTCTATTTCTCCGTCATTTTGTACCAAGGACCCAAGATATTCAAGGACAACTAGTAACATTTTGAACATTCTTGATTCTTGCCATTTTACGACCTCAAAGTTAGCAAGTTGGATGGCTTAGGCTTTTGGTTTTTTACAATTGTAAAAAGGAATAAAGAGCAAGCCTTTCCTATTCCAGAAAAGATGCACCAAAGGTGTCAATGGTGCCAAAGGCATGCACCACACTGAAGGGGCCGTTCCTACACCAGCTTTTGGTACCTTGCCATAGCACCTTATTATTGACTATACTGCCTCTCACTTATTGTAACAGTTGGTTTACAACCACATAATCCCAGGATTGCTAAATGAGAATAAAGAACATTAAAAACCCACTAGTTTGTTGGAAAAAAAAAAGGGCTGCAGCATTTTCACCAAAAAAAATGGACCAATGATAAAGCAAAATCATTTTATAAAAATAATAAGAAAAGTTCAATGAATAGAATTTTGTTGAGATGGCTAATTGTCAGTAAAGGGATTATAAAGCATATTTTAAAAAACCCAATGAATAGAACTTCGTTGAGATGGCTAATTGTCAGCAAAAGGATATAAAGCATATTTTTAAGAACTTCAACAAATGTCAATTATAAGAGAAATAAGCTAAGAAATGAAAAAAAAATTGAGGCAATCACAGTATAGATGCATCGGTGACATTAGAAACAGAAATACAACTCTTAGAATTTTGGTTGGGCCTAACTCAACCTTACAAAACTGGCTTGTAAGGTGAGGACTGCCCCCATTGTAAACTTATGTTTAGGCCGCCTTATCTCGTCCAATGTGGGGCTCTTCATAACGACCATGGAAAAATTCGATAGCATTTGCGCAATAACAAACATCAATATTTGAATGTCTATCAACTCTAATGCTATTTTCTTTTTGAAAGGAACTCTAACGCTATTATTCAGTGCATGCTACAAAAGTTTAATGCAAATCAACCAGTTTAATGCATATGAACCTAAATCTACAGACCAAGACAAGACAACCAGTTACGTGGTTGTTTCAAAAAATAATCACACAGAACATAAAAATGTCACTTTATCTTATAAGAGTGTTCAATTATCACATTAACACAACATACCGATTGCCTGAATGCAATGCAAACCTCTCTTGCCATTTGTTTTTCAGCAGGAGTAAGTAACACTGGATACCTAACCTGCAAAATGTACAATAGTCAGTAATTCCAGCCGGCTTTAGAATGGTATATGTCCATTCCTTCCCTAATTCATACAATATCTATAACTATGATAACCATTAGGTGTTCACATGATTATAGAAACATTTTATTAAAGCCTAAAGATATGGAATATTTAGGCAACCAAAAAAATAGGTTGCTACAGATCAGACATAAGGTTGTGGTACAAATGTACAATGAAAAACATGCAAGAAGGCAGGTTAGCAGAAGCGACATGCAAGAGATAACAAAGAGATAATTTTGCAGAGAAATAATCCAAGAATTGTGATTCTATACAAGGGGCTACTTGAAAGGAACCTCAAACCTTCATGTCTTGGAAATGGTAACTTAAAATAGAAAAAGTAGATCGAAATTTAAAAGGAAGCCTAAAGGTTGAATAACAACAAGCACCAAGGACTTTTCCCGATAGGTGGGGTCTGCCAACTCAACTTGTATAGTGACTCAAATTCCACTTGCAAATTCTGTACTAAATGTACAAGCCTCTTGGTAGTAATCCATTAGGCAATAGCAAGGACAAAACATAGATCATAAGAACTGAAACGAGTATATTGGGGAAGAGACTAAACTGTTTAGCATATTACTTACTTCCTTCCCATCAGGATTTCTCATAACAACACCATCAACCACAGGCGATTTCCTTGCCTCGGCATGAGCATATTCAGGGCCTACTGTATACACCTACAATCATTGGTTGAACTTTTTTAAAACAATTTGTGATGTCAAAATTTTTGGACAAACATGATACGTGTCAAAAAACCCAAAGATATAATCATCAACACACAAGAAAACAAAAAATATAAAATTCTCAAACTGCCAAACCTTAACATCTGTTCCTCCAGTTGGCATGAACTCCTCATAAATATAAGAACCTTCGCGCCTCACCCTTCTCACCTCTGGATGGAACTCACTAGACCTGTTGCCAACCTAAGATCATACAGTACCCAAAATAAACCAGATTGCTTAAATATTCAAACTCTAAAAGAAAGGATAACATCAACTTAGCCAGAAACTTAATGTAAATTTTGTTACACAAAATGATAGTTTCATGGATGTGATTCTTGGAAAATAAGATAATATACTGATGTTATTCTAGAATATTTTGGTTTATCCCTTAGGATCAGTTTTCAATCTTACTGCATCTTATACTGCCTTATAGGATTACCCCATATCTGACGTTTTCCTATCTATAATATTTGAAGTTCTTATTAAATTTTCTCTGCCTTTTTATCTGATGTTCTTACCATCCATTTATTACATAGGAAAGGGAGGTCAAGATCGTTAGATATTACCCGTACCAAATTAGGGTAGTTACCTTCCTAAATAGTTCCTTCATGCCTCCACCAGCTGAACTGGGATAGTATATCATTATACTATGGTTATCACCTTCAAAAAACAAAATAAGGGTTACCCCATATTCAAGAAATTATCTTTGCAACTGGTTATTATATATCAAGGGAACTAAAAAAGAGATAATCATGAAAACTGAAAACCTTCATTCAGTCAAAAAAAAAAAACTGAAAACCATCATTACCTAGTACAAATAGATCAATAACAATTAAGATAGTATTCTGCTTCCAGTCCGAGGACATTTGCGTGATAAGGGCATCTTTAAGGGTGAAACTTTCCTCATTTGATATATGGCTTACATGGAAAAGCATGTTCAATAACTTAACTTCACAAAAGCCAGAAAGTCACAAAAGTTTATGGTTGTCAAGCTATTGTGTTGACTCGTTAAGTCACAAAAGTTTATGACTCTAGGAATAAACTCAAATAACTAGCTTATAAAATACATTTCTGCGCAAATTCTCGTTGACTCAGATTTACAAGTCTGGGAACGAATGAGTGAGTCTACAACATAAGTTCTATTATCCCCTAGACAAGCCCAAAAAGGAAGTGAATATGGTTCAGTGTTTTTAAAATAAAGATCCAAACTGAAATAGCTAAACGGAAAGCTTTCATAGAATTACAAATCTGGGATCGAATGCATGAATCTAAAACATAAGTTTTCATATCCCCTGGACATGCCCAAAAGAGACAAGTGACCATCTATCTACCTTTTCTATTTGTATAATATATGTTTTAATTTAATTTTCTTATTTCAGTTTTATACTATCTATATTATCTAAACTTTCTAAATTTCAATTTATATATTCATGTTGTATTTTCTCAATTCAAATTTGAATTTGGAAAAGATTGTGTTATTCGGGGGAATATTACTGAAAAAGATAGACTAAATTTGTAGCTAATTTTTAAATTATGATGTATATTTAAATTTTGAAAAAGAATTGGATTTAAAGATAAGTTTATCCACAGAAAAGTCGACAAAAGTTAGTTAATGTTAATAGTAGTTAACTTTGGAGATGTATAGATTCATATCAAAACATATAAAATTATGTTCAGATACTATAACAATGTTTTAAAATTGTATTAAAAAGTTGAGTTTTGAAGGTTCCACAAGTTTACGTAGAATCTAGAGTGTGACAACCTTGAGTATAATATTTAGAGCTATACCTAATATATTTAATGGAAATCTAAAGATTTGAATGGAATTCTTGTGCTAAAGCAACCAATATAATGTCCATCCATAAATCAATTGTTTTTAATGCAGAATATTAGATCACACCAAATCGTATTGTCTTTGCTGACTAAATCAAATCAAAGGGACAGGGTAAATAGTTCTGATCATAAAGATGAGAAAGAAAGAAAAAAAACTCACCATCAATAGGCTTCTCCACAAATGGCTTCCAGAAACGCATACCGTGAACCTCAACGAAATCTTCTTCCTCAATGAAGTAATCCAGCTGTTGGTATGGTACTTCTCTATTTACAAGGGCATATCTTGGAACATGGATTCCAAACATTTCAAGACGCTTGAAACAAAAAATTGAACATTATTAAAACATATATTATGTGTCAGAAAAGAAATAGCATAAAGCATTTTGGTTGTAATTGGCCATACATCACCAACCAACCAAACATACATATATATGATTCACAACACAGGCAGAATAGGTCTAGTGTATTTGTCAATGCCAATTCCTCAAAAAGCAAAATGTGCAAGCTCATGATAGTGTGATGCCAAGTGAAAGTCAAATGCTCCCAAATATTTAATTACATCAGCTTTTATTTTAAAACTTTCAAGTTGTATGAGTAAATTTAGTAACGAACAAGCCATCTCCTAGTATATTCGTTAAATGAAAGTGATATCAAGTTGCAGGAAAAAAATTAATTATCTAGCCAAGTGAAGCTAATTAAACGGAAACTCAAGACTTCAAACAAATGAAAGATACAATGTTTATTCGTTAAACAGAAGTCCAAGATTAACTTAATGCAGATGACACAGTGAATGTGAAATCTCATGAAAACTGAAAAAACGGCAGTATCTAATTAAAAGAAAAGGATGATCTGATCCCTCCTACCTCATAGACTTTCCTTCGGTCATGAAGAAGGTGTTGCGGCTCCAGTTCATTTACTAGAAAAGGTCTGGATCACAATGAACATGTTTCAGATTGATAATCATTCTCATCCAAAAATTTAAAGGAAGATACAATGGAAAAAATTAACAAAACAGCATAGATCATAAAAAGAAAATATGTTTATGCATGTTGGAAATCAAGTAAACATCACCAGTGTCTGCAAGGAAGAGTTAAATATACGCAAAATTTCAATATACATAATAGGTCTATGTCCCCTACTATGATACATAAAAATTACATGGCCTGCCTACAACTACAAGAGATTAAACCCTGATCCAAAAAATCCAACGCTCGCCGTGAAAGACTATGTGTCTAAGAATGAACAAACAACAAAGTTTATGACATATAACTCCTTTCCCACCCCCTTAATGCCTTGCTTCAAACCTAACCCTTACTCCCGTACTTTTAACCCCCTTTGTAACATGGGTAAGATTGTTACAGCCCAAATCCCCATTCTGTCCCTTACATTATGTTCCAATTCCTCCTAACATGCTTCAATAACTGAAGGTGGCTTAACACTCTAACATGAACACTTAACAAGATTTATTTTAGGAGGCGGAGGATGAGAAACCATGCTGGAGAGAGGGGATGGGAAGAACAAAAAGAACATCCGGCCAAAATAGAAAATGCGGCAAAGAAGTCCAATCACATACTCACACTATGACCAAAACACAAGCCAGAAGCCAAAAACAAAACCCTGTCTCTTAAAAAATGAGTCCAAATAGACACCATAAAAAATAGGGATATTCTCTTCGGTCAAATACAGCAGCGGACAGTATAAACTAAATACTTCAATCAAATAATATCCTTTTTATTCTTGCCACATCTATTTAAAAAGGGTATATTCCCCTCAATCAAATATAGAAGAGAACAACATAAACTGCATACTTCCAAAAGCCCGAAACTGTGAGAACATATCATGAGAAACGGCTCCAAGATGAACAGAGTAGGGACCTTTTCATCAACACATTGTACCAAACTCCTTTTATATACCAAGTAATCTTGATAAAAAGTTTGTTACAGATATTGCTTCTAGAACTAGAAGTTGGTTATCAAGAAGCTAGAAAACAAGTATCCTCATATTCATTAGCATTTTCCCATCCTAGGTGTAAATGGCCATGACCCCAATAGTAATCCCAGAACATCTTATAGTTGCATATCCAACACTTTGACAAGAATAGATTGTAGATAAGGTTTATAAATTTATGACATACAAAGAAATTAAAGTTTGTAGGTAAACAAGCTTACTTTCTCAAAGCAGCATATGCTTCCGCCTTTTCGAGGGGATATCCAGAGGAATGGAAAGCAATCAAACAATCAACTATTGGCCAGCTGAAAGAAAATGTTATTTGAACTTAGTATGCAAACAGGGTGACTCTAAACACCAAAAAGATGACAGAAACAAATATTTCAACTATAAAATACGTCTTAAGTGAAAAAATGATTCAGGCAACATATTTGAAAATAAAATAAAAAACCGGTTTGATCCCTTGTTCTGATGCATTATGAGAAAAGAATACAAGTAAGGAAGAAAGTTGTTCCCCAAGAAAGCATATTTTCTTTATCTTCAATCCCTCCAAAAGTGGACAGATAGCAAAATGAAAGTAAGTATTCAATTAAGTTTTATGAAGTTCCAAATTTATCTACACCAATGAAAATGAATTACCAAAAATAACATAAAAGTAAGCTCTACAATTATAATACTTTTGCAATGTCATTTCCTTTTCTTTCCCTTCCAGTGTCCCCCATTTATAGATATGTGAATTTCTCAACTTCCCATAAGTAAATATGTTGAACAACGTAATTATTATCAGCATTGTTACCGTTCTCTTATTTTCCATCTATCATGTTAAGGATCTTTCTGATCAGTTAAAAATAGATACTAATAATGGGATGATAAAAAACCAGCACAGAAGAAATAAATCCTTCGACTTGGAATTTTAACTTCTCACATGACATATAGATATTTCCTTTGCTTAAAGCAACCAATCCTTAGTGCCACCGAGTATGTAAATATGTCCTGAAAGACATGAGAATAACCAATATCTATCTATTGAAAGAGCTTGAGTACAGTCTATTATTTCAATCAATTTGCATGAAGAGAACTAAATATTAACTATTACAACTAAGCAGATTGTTGAAAGTTGAAACAGATTTAGCTTTACAAAAAAAAAACTAGAAACAGACCAATATAATTCTTTAAAATGCAAAGTCCGAACAAGTTCCAACTAATAATATCAACTATACCTCTCTATTGGTTCTTCAAGTATGACCTTGTCCCCGAAATGTGTAACCTGTATACAATATGAAGTTCAGATGAGACCAATGCAAAATGCAAAACCATAACAACTACATGAGACTTGAGAGAGTGAGAAATTAGCATCAAGAACGTTTCAATGCATCACAGAAAAAAATGTTGTTGCAAGTAGATTCATCAATAAGAACCAGTTTGGATTGGATTATTTAAACTTATCTACAAGCCACAGGCGGAGAGAGTCAAATTTTACAAGAGAGTAAAATATAAAGAAAAATAAATAAAAAAATATTTTTATGACTCTGATCTTGACAAATTTCGTTTTTGTCAAAGTTCACTGTGTACTGTGTAGTGACTATAGAGAATCAAATTGTCGTCCCCGTGAGCTTAGCTCAGTTGGTAGGGACAATGCATAATATATGTAGGGCCCGGGGTTTGAACCCCGGACACCCCACTTCTCCATATTTAAAATGTGTGAGCTCCAACCACTAGGCTACTTGACCAAAAAAAAAGAGAGAGAATCAAATTATCAAAATAAGAATAAATTTGTCTATCGGTGATGATTTTTTTGTCTTTCCTATTTCTATTAATTTTAGAAAAATATTTACTTGGGGTAGCTAAATCTACATTATTAGAGTAGCTAAATATATAAATACACTAACCAATTAAAATATTTAAAAATAAATAAACGGGGCAGTCAAGGCCACCCCAAAGAGACAATACAATCTACTCCTGCTACTAGCATAAGCAATTGTGAGACTATTTCAGAGCACTTATAAAATCAGCTTATGACATGCTCATAAGTTGTTTCCAGCTTGTTTTCGTAAAGTCTACATGATAGGTTATGAAAACAACTTATAAAGTATAAAAAAAAAATAGTTTGTTTTAATTTTATTTTAGTTATGGAAATAGTTTATGCATAAACACTTAAAAGATAACCATTTATGCTCTAAACGCTGTATTAAACTATTAATCCATACAATGCAAAACTCAAATCCAAATCAATGATGATGAAACAAAATGAACAAACGCTTACCTCAAATTCACCAAATGCTTGTAACCTCTGAAGAATCTGCTCCATAGGAGCTGAAGAAACCTGCAATCATAAAACAGAGCAACTGAATCATACACATTCACAAAAAACTAAACCAGAAACCAAAGAATAAAAAATCTGGATCCAGCATTAAAAACCTAAGAAGCACTAAAGCCGGTGATGACATTGACACAACATCGACACCGGTAATAACTCGAGAAAATGAATCAACTAAAGTAATCACATATGTCATTATATTCATCAGTGTCAAATTACACGCGTCGATATGACACAGACACACGCCTTTAATCAGAGGTGTCAGTGCTATAGAGTTAGTTGAAAACCAAAAACATAAAAGAAAGAAAAAAATGAAAAAGAGAGATTGAACCTCGAAGCCACATTTCACCTTCTTTTCCATCACACAAACTCCAATCTTTACTTTCGTCGGCGCAGCAACATCTTCCTCCGTCGTCGCCATATTTTCCGATGAAGAAAAACGGTTATTCGAGAAATGCGAAATGAGAAATCGCGAGAACGTGGAAAATGGAAGAAGAGTGAAAAGAGAAAAAAGGGGAGAAAGTATGAGTAATGAGTCGGCTAAAGTATTTATAGTGTGGAAAGAGAAATGAAAAGAGAGTACTGACTTAAGAAAGTATAGTCACGAGTTTATGACTCACGAGAGTCACGCAAAGCAAAAAGATAGAGAAACCAGTAGTACTTAGCCAAATTCATATCTATAGTGTTTGGTTTATAATCACTTTTTCGAATAAAAATCTTCTTCTAAAAATAATTATTACACTATTAAAATGAAATTTTTTTGTCTTATTTAATGTATGTTTTGATGTTTGATATTTGGACCGTTAATCTACTATCATTAAACTCTTGTTGAATTCACGGTGTATTACCATAATTTTGTAAAAAAAAAATTATTTTTGACAAAATACTTTGTGCAAAATCTTAATCAAGATGTAGTTTAACCTATCATGGTGTCTAAATTTGTCCCTAAATTTTGAGTTTGAATGCATTATTGAAAATGTAGAAGCAGCAATATAGAAAAGTTTTTTTTAATAAAACTCTTACCTTTTTTTCAAGTAATTTAATTTAATGACTAGAATTTCAACCATTTAAGTTAAATAAGAAGAGAATTTAGAGTTTTAGCATTGGCTGCCGAACATTACAATGTTCAATGTTCCTGCCAACTTAATTAATGATATAAAAATTTAAAGGTAAAGGCTCGATGAACTCGAAGATCCATTCGATCCAAATTAATTAAATTGATTTAAAAAATTCATGTTCGACTTAACAATTTCAGCATTTTTACTAGTTGAGTTAGGATTTGTGTTTATTTTATTATATATTATTCTTTACTATTTAAAATCTTGAATAAAATCAAATATTTTTTGCTTACAAATGTTATTGCTTTGTAAATTAATCATGCAATATTTATTTGTACTTTTAACTAACATATTTAAATATATTAATATTTTTGGAAATAATTATAATACTTGATTTTTTAATAATAGTTAAATTTAAAAAACATCAAACTAATGGATAATATTAAAAATAGATGGGATATGATAAATTATCATATCATTTTTAGTTAGTCAAAAAATATATAAAATTTTTAGTTATTTGAATTTGATTTTATGATTGATACATACGTCTCCAGACATAGGATTTGTTTGGGAGATTCTGGAATATGCAATGAAAAGTAGGATGGTAAACTTTTAGTGGAAGAAGATTGGTGGGAAAAGGTTCACAAGTTGAACTTGTAAAATGGGATTTTGTAAATTATATGCCTAAAGAAGAATCCAAACGGAACCCACTTTAGATTGTTGTGTTGCTGCTTTCTGTGTCACTATCATAATGTGACACCCTCATGATAATCTATATATTTCTATTTTTCTACCATTATTATGAAGTGAATGACTTTTGGGTGATCTTGGAGCCAAAAGGATTTGCTTTTTAAGAAGAAAAAAATTTGGTATTTGAAGATCAAAATATAGATTCATTGTATTTGACACTAGGTATATTTGTTATTTTATCGACAAATTATATAACTCAAAGGATAAAAATGCTAAAATTAATAAGTTGGACGATGTGACGGGGTTTTTAATGCTAAAATTATTATATAGGCATTTGAATTCTCCATTTGTATGTGCGAGTTTTTAATAATAATTATCATTTCATCTATCTAAAAAGTATATATACATAAAAATTAAATGACATCGTATTTGAAATCAAAATAGTCAAAACTTTGATTTCAAATTATAATTTATCTTGAGAGAAAATGAATAGGAAATGTTTTTTCGACACAAATATTGACATCAAATAAAACTATACTTACATATAAAAACATTTTTTTTTAGGAAAATACTTACATATAAAAACATAATGAATGTTAATGGATTTTTTCAGTTTAGCTAGAAATTTTAGATTTAAATCCTTTCATAAAATGAAACGTGATATCTTTGTATTTAAGGGTCTTATCCGACTCGAATGATTAACCTGTTTAACTTTTTAGGTCAAAATAATATCTTTCAAAAAGATTAGCTTTTTACAAAAATTAATTGGACAAATGGAATGTGCTATGTTGGGCACCTAAAGTGACATAACTTTGAGGTCCCCACATGAAAAAGATATTGACCCAAGTGTCTGTGTGTTTCTGCTGGTTTCTTTTGTTTTTCTTGGTCATCTTAGATTCACCTATGTTGTTGTTAAGTATAATTAGAATCTTGTACTTATTATTTTATTGAGGTTGTAATAAACAAATCCATCTAGGATTCTGTTAACTAGGATTTTATGAATTTAAAAATGGATATTCTTTTCTCAGTTTTGTCGATATTATTCGTAGAATCTTCAATATTTAATTTAATTGTTCCACTGACGTACTTAATCAACCTTATCTATTATACATCATCACTATAAAGAAGAGTTTTGCACATAATTTAAAGCTTTTAAAATATTTGTATCCATCTCATAAGTGCGGCTGGTAAGTTCGTTTCCATATACGGTGGTAAATTAAAAAGAGTCATTGAAATAATTATTGGAGAAAATTCAAGTCTCACATCAGATAGATAAGACTCTTGATGAGAGTTTATAAAGAGGAGACACTCCTCACTTCGCAAGCCAGTTTTGTAAAGATGAGTTAACCCCAAATTTCAACAATAGTCGTATATATCATATATTTATATAATTTTTTAATAAAAGTATTTATTAAAGACTCAATAACTTCAATGATAATAACTAAAAAGAGTTTTTAAATAAGTCCACTAATATGTACTTTAATATATAAATTTAGAAAATAAATAAAAAGAATTTGAAAAGAGTAACAATCACATGTATTTGATATGGTAAGATTAACTTTTATTTACTTTCTTTCATATTTTAATCATGAGACTCGTTAGTTGTTGGAGAGTTAGAGGATCTTTATATAGTTACCGGTGATTAATATGTATCTATTTTTTTTCTTTCTCCAATGAAAGTCCTTAATAGGTTGAAATTCTTATTAAGTAAATAACTTTTCATTGGAGATGGTGTGAGACATCTCTTGTAAAATCATTTTAGGCAATTTTGTTTTTATTAAATATGAAATTTGAGTTTTTTCGATAGAATCTTTCACATCCGACTATTATGTATGATGTATGGTTATAAATGATTGATGACCCCAATCAATAAGTTTTGATATGACTTTAGAATTTTATATATATTTTTTTTGAAGAAGTCAAAATGAGATTAATAATCACTAATAGCAATTCATCTCGCACAAGGTGTGTAAAGAGAATCATTCATCAACATAATACAAAATGTAGTTGTTATTGTCAGACAAAACCAACACAAAAAAGAAGAAAAGAAAAACTACTCCATAACACCCATACAAATTAAAGGGTGCCGCCACCAGTCATTATAACTGAAAGCTGAAGTTAGCCTATAAGCCTTTAGCTAAGAAAAAGACATAAACTTCACCTTACCTAAAAGTTGTGCCAAATCTTCTGCTTTGTCTTTGAAAATCTTGTTGTTTCTTTCCTTCCAAACACTCCACACGCAAGCATGCCAGATAACTCTAAAAAAAGAATGTGTATAACGCGGTAACCCCGCCATGTGCCCAAACTGGTGAAGATGATCAAAGACTGAGTTTGGAGGGATGAAAGAAATATCGAGCCACTGATAAACCATGTGCCATACTCCGCCAAAAATGGTGCACCGGAAAAAGAGGTGACATGTCGATTCCTGGACACCACAGCTACCTATGCAATAAATATCGTCATGATGAAGAACCCTTCTACGAATAAGATTGTCTTTGGTGGGAAGTCTATTGCGTAGAAGCCGCCAAACAAATATAGAAACCCTTAATGGAACATGCTTCAGCCACGCCGCATCATAAATACCGCGCTCCCGAGATGTGTCAGAAAGCGTTAGAAACTCATAAGTCCCCTTAACGGAGTAACCGTTAATAGGATCCAGAATCCAACGCCACCTGTCAAGAACATAATCCTGCAAAACAATGGGAGACCAGAGGCCAGAACACTCCATAACCAACTCCTCTTCCCACGCCAGTAGACACCTCCACCACGTCCAAGCGTCCCCTCCATCCATCCACCCTCTCCTAGACATCTCCCTCACCGTCACCTCTTTGTTTTCAGCCAAAGCAAATAAGCAAGGAAAACGCACACTTAAAGGAACGCCCCCCACCCAGTTGTCAAGCCAAAAATAGGTGCTACCCCCTCCACCTACCACTTTACGGATATTCTCCTCAAACCAGCTCCCCTCCCCCAATCCGACACCGCTACGAATACTGGACAACATCCTCCACCACACTGAGCTATCCCCCCTTCCCTCCTTCAACTGCCCTCCCTCCTCCCCGTACCTAGCCTTTAAGACTCGATACCATAACCCCTCCTTGTCCACTAACATCCGCCAACACCACTTCCCAAGTAAAGCAACATTAAATTCCCTTAACCTCCTAACGCCTAATCCTCCCTCCTCCTTCGTTAGACAAACAAAATTCCAATTCACCCAAGCAATTTTTCTAAAATCCTCTCCACTCCCCCCCAAAAAAAAAAAAAAAATTTAAAAAAAAAATCAAAAAAAAAAAAAATACATTCAAGA
>Ga0228711_1003059_pt1 | contig 25940 bp, 9 predicted proteins | sample MedpolnodulmetaG_2_FD_177996 | JGI IMG/M metagenome (GOLD analysis project Ga0228711, IMG submission 177996) | Root nodule microbial communities from Medicago polymorpha collected in Santa Monica, California, United States - brown nodules | ecosystem: Host-associated > Plants > Roots > Nodule... | reverse complement strand
ATACGAACATAACAGACTCTGTTTTTCTAGACACTTGAGAATTCTAAGATATGAACTATTGTAAGAATTCTCTAAGTTGTTGATGTGTTTAAGTTTGCGACGTTTTGCACAGAGAGTATTGGCCTTTTCTTATTGTAGTGTTCTTATTTTTCTTCAAGTCTTTATCCCTATTTATAGAGGATTTGAGAGACGTTGAGAACTAGCTGTTACATCAACTTGTCTTGCTTGAAACTTTGATTCTTCACCATTGATCTTTTGCCTGATTTGATAATTGTCCTATGAAGAACTAATTTCAAATCCATTCTATTTGAAACAGAACAACGTCTGCAGCAATATTACTGTTATTCTTATCTTGATGTAGAGACAAGTTGCAGAGATGGTGGTTGCAGAGGCATGCGCAGAGTTAGTGGTTGTACAATTCGTACACTGTACTTTGTCAACGCTCTAACGCTTCTGATGAAGTGGCTTCTGATGAGATGCTTCTGATAACCTTGATTCTGATGACCTTGCTTCTGATGACTTTGCTTCTGATGACGTGTCTTCAGGAGCGCTTTCTTCATACGCATTTCTTCAGACACATTTCTTTCAGACGCTCTAAGCTTCAATAAAATTCCTTTGCTCTTTGACTTGTTCAATCAGAACCTTTATGAATAGTGCTTTGATTAAGATCATGTACACTTGAACAAATGTGTATCATATCCAATTGATAATTTTAATACCTTGTTATCATCAAAACTTAAGAGGTGATTTTGCGAAACACCCTTTGTTCCAACACTCGTTGGCCTTGTTGCTCGAGCCTCACACCTCTTCGGGCAGTAGCCATAATTGTGGCCTATAGTTCCACACACATAAAAATGTTACCAAGCTTTTCGTAACGAAAAACAACATTGATACCTTATGCTCGTTCCCTTTCAAAAATTGAGCCATGTTTCAATAGTTCATTCACTTGCAAGGCCACCTGAAGTCTCGTATATTTCCAAAAATACTCTCAACGTCAAGAGGCTACCAATATTGTTAGCAAGGAGTATCCTCCATGTTCATATTATTATTATTCTTTATTCACACTAGCGAAAAGAGGGGAACTCACGTGCCCGTTTTCCCTCTTTTTATTATGCTGACGTTTGAAAATTATGAACGATGTTTTTTTTATGAAATTTTGATTTTGATCAAAACTAAAAATATAAATGTTTGTTGCTTTCAAATTATAACAAATTAAACTAATCATGATTATATATTTCAATGACACCAACAATATAGCAAAAAAAATATAATCTAAATTCTTTTTTTTAATGACACCAACAACGATCTTTATTATAGAAAAAGTTTTTTAAGAATATAATTGAGATAATGAAAAAGTAAGTATAAATATACTCATCTAATTTGTTACATTTTTTAAATGATAAGGGAAAAAAATAACAAACATATATATATATATATATATATATATATATATTCATATCATGTTTGTTACAATTTTTTAATATTTAAATTTATTTTTATCTGTTCTTTACATGTGTTATTAGTATTGAAAATTGAGGTCATTTTTTGAAAGAAAAAGTCAACCCAAAAGAGCTGACAGGGGTAATTTTCTTAATATATAGTATAGATAAATTTATTCTCATCTATTCGTTACATGTCTTATTATTATTGAAAATTGAGAGCATTTTTGGAAAGAAAAATTCAACCCAAAAGATATGAAAGAGATAATTTTATTTATATATAGTATAGATGATAAGAATGTTTTGTCTTTGTTATTGATTGTGGGCTCCCTAATATAGTTCTTTTTGTTTTGATTAGCCTTGGGTCCAAAGGTTAAGATACTACAATCAAAACATGAAAAATCCCTCCTACTCAATTTCTAAATTTACCCCGAGATTTTAATATTTCTGCTAACATTTTTAAAAAAATAAAATTTGATTACAATGGAAAACTCTCCAACCCTGTTAGATCTTCGAGACACATTTATATTTTCACAGATATCAAATTTGAGTTTGACTAAATATATTTTTTCTAATTTTTTATATATAAAAAAAATCAAATTCAACTTTTTAGGATCCTATTTCTATTTCAAAATACTGGATTTTGAATTTTCAGAATGCAAATCTTTTTCGGAAAATTTAAAATTTATTTTTATCTAAAAAATATGTTCTGTTATTTCTTATATTTTATTGTTCTGTAAAACTCAAATCCAACTTTGTTGAAACCTGCAAAATAAAACATTTAATGTGGTTATTTATATAAAAAAAAAGTTAGTTAAGAGACAACGGATACGCAATACATAAATGGAATGGGGGAAAAAATTTAAAATCAATTTGTATTTCTAACATATATAATATTTATTCTCACATTACATACATGGTTTAGATACTCGTATGTAATAAATGAAGAATAAGAACAATATGTATTATTTGCAAGATATACTGGCCACCGATATATCTTGCGAATAACACACACACGTATATTCTATGCAATATGTATTGGTAGTTTGTGTATGTAGTGATTATTGTTGTTTGTGATGCATGAATCAAAGAGTCGTGTTTAATTCATGGGAATAAGAGAAAATGAATTGTGTGTGATTTATGATATTTTTAATTGGTTTTTTATTTCAAATTAATGATGTATTAATTCTGTTTTTATTTATTTTTATTTAATTAATAAAATATGCATTTACCAATAGTAGATTTCTAAAATGATTTTATTTTTGTTTATTGAATCAAGCAGCTTTAAAACAATTCAAAACTACATTAAATGTTATAATAATTTTCTGTCCAAAAAAAAAGTTATAATAACTGGTATCTGAAGTATTTAAGTTTTTTACTTTTTAGGTCAATCATATCAACGAAAAATAAATAAACTTAGTTGTTTATTGAGACGAGAGTTTATTCAGTTTTGAAAAAAAAAATAGTTAGTGTTGTTCTTTGATGTTATGTTTCTTAAGTAACATGATGTTTTTATTATTAGAGCAGTGCTAGCGACAGACGCTATTACACTCGCTCACTAACACTTGCTCAAAGAATGGGCCACGTCATTGTTATTTTCTTGGTTACCGGTTGTTTCTTCTACCACTATTTGTTAATTTATTTTTAATGATTTAAATGACAGTGTGTCCAGATTCTTCTTGAAAGGTAGACCGTCCCCATCGAATAGTAGATACTTCTCCTTTTTCAATCTCTTTTTTTCCTTCTTCTTCTCTTCTAGAGATTCTATCTCTCTCTGTTCTTTGGTTGATAGTTTAAAAACAAGGAAAAAGATGTTGGACAAACCGAATTGTGGTGTTGCTGTGAATCAATCAAAACTCCATAAGATCTACATGTTTTGCTAGATTTAGATCTTATTCATATTTCAATTAATAAAAAGTAAACATTCATAACTATTGTACTCTGTTCAATTTACAATTTTGACCATTTGTATTCCTTTAAGGTTTAATCGGAGACACTATGTCTGGATCTCCTTGTGTTACCATAGACGGTGTTGACAGTTCTAAGGATGTGGAAGAGATGTTGATTTCAATGGTTATGGTGAAGGTTGACGCTGTTAGAGTGTATGGGCACGAAGGTAGAGAAGATGTTTACGATTCATGTGGGGTATTAAGAAAGGATAAAGGTTAAGAAATGAGAAAGAATGGTGGTGAAAAGTTTGACGTCTTGAGAAATTTTCTAAATGAAAAAAAAAAAAGATGCAAAAAATACAACTTAGAGAACCAATCAACCGGTAACTAAGTTTAATGAAATAGCAATGTGGTCCAATTAGTGGGCGTGTATGTACGAGCGACTGATAGAGCAATTGCACATAGCATTCCTCTTATTATTATTATTTTGACTGATTGTACATATAATGTTATTATACTTTAGCAAACTTGCCTTTTTTTGTATGTTTGTAACTTAAATTTTTAACTTCACTTTGGTACCCTCGAGTTTTTTTGGTTAAAGCTCTTTCATTGTCCATAGATGAAAATAATACAGAAATATAATCAAGAGAGGGATACCTTATTTTAGTTGGCTCAGGGCCCAAAAAATCCCAAGATCGACCCTATTACCTAAATTTATAAGGATATGCATGATTTTAGACTGCCTTTTTATCTTTCAATTATTCCTTTAATTTAAACTATTATAAATACAATTTTATATTTTGTAAAATTTTATTTAAATATTTAATTAAAAAATATATTATAAATCACATTATATATTCTTTTATACCTATATTTATGACAATATATAAAAGAATATTTCATCTGAAATGAAATATAAGCAAAAAGGATAATTGAAAAGTTGATGTATGTGGATTAAATTTTTAACCACACATATTAACTTTTTAACTTTTATTTTGGATTATATTTCATTATAGAGGGAGTAAATCCTTTTGAATTTGATTTTTCCTTTCATTTTAATTTACCCTTCATTTAATTTGGGGAAACAAAATTAGATTCGGATAAATCAAAATTCAAATTTTTTGAAATAGAATCAATTTCCAACAAAATTAAATTTAAATTTACAAGAATAAAAATTTGTTCAGACAGTCTCACAGTGGGAAAGTTTTGCATTACATGTAACCACATTGTTTTTTTAAAATGCCAACATTGAGGATAAACATTAAATTTCTGGGGTAGAGGTAGAGATTGGAGTGACATTTAGCATGGGAAAGAGCAAGAGTTTCTCATCATGGGAAAGAAAATTTTATTTATTAGACTAGGTAAAGAACACTGTCTTATGGTACACCCTCAACACTAGACTATATTTTTCCACTATCTGTTATCTCTCCTTCAATTCCCTAAAAAAAAACTCTCTCCTTCACGGGTGAAGATCCTCTCCATTTCCTAAATAAATGGAGATTGTCAATTATTATAGTTTTGAAGTAAATATGTGGTATTAATGTTTTCAATTCTTGAAATATGTGCATTTATATCATATATTTACTTCAAAACTATAGTAATTGACAATCTCCATTTATTTAAGAAATGGAGAGGATCTTCACCCCTCCTTCAGTGTCATATTCTACTTCAACCCACATAAAAACTCTTCTTCACCTTCAATGACACTGATTTTTACAGAGTAAATATTGTTATCATGCACATTTGTACTTCATTTTTTGATGCCCTTAACCGTGACAAATCAGAAAATGAGTAAATAGGCAATTATCCTTTGAAATTGTAAGTTTTGTCAATTACCCCCTTGAAATTAACAAAACTTCAATTACCCTCCTGAAATTGCACAACGTTAATCAATTTACCCCCTCCGTCAAATTCTTATGTTAGTCAACATGACATTTTGCAAATACCCCCCCTGAAGTTTTGCATTTATGTGCAAAATGCCCCCGAACTTAAAAATTTATATATTTTTTTCTTATACTTGACTCAAAAGATATTAAAGACAAACAAGAAAGCTTGAAAAATGCATTTAAGATTCAAGGAATAACTTAAAGAGTTACTTGGTGAAGGATACTATGGTAAAGAAGGATTACCAAAAGTGTTTATTGAAAAGAAATACATTGGTGGAGTTGAGGAAATTCAGAAACTTCATGATGACAAGAAGCTTGAGAAATTGTTTGATTGTTGTGAAAGGATTGATGACATTGAAGGAGGTGATGGTGGATGTAAGGCTTGTGGTGATATAAAGTTTGTTCCTTGTGCAACATGTTATGGAAGTTGTAAAATCTACTATGAAGGTGATTGTGAAGAAGATGATAATTGTGAGGTTTGTGGGTGAGTGTGGATTCCAAATGTGTTCTCATTGCAATGAAAACTGCCTAATAAGATATTCCATGTGTTGTTTCTAGTTTCATATTTCATTTTGACATTTAACAATGAAAATGACCTAAGTTAATTGTTAATTGTTTGCCTTTAATATCCTTTGAGTTAAGGATAAGGAAAAAATATATAAATTTTCAAGTTCGGGGGACATTTTGCACATAAGTGCAAAACTTCAGGAGTATTTGCAAAACATCACATTGACTAACAGAAGAATTTGACGAAGGGGGTAAATTGATTAACATTGTACAATTTCAGGGGGTAATTGAAGTTTCGTTAATTTCTGAAAGATAATTGATGAAACTTACAATTTCGAGGGAGTTATTGCTCATTTAATCATCAGAAAATAGATAAAACGAGGGTATGGACTATGGACAACTTTTGGATATGAAGGGTAAATGGTGTAGCACTGTGGTGTTACTTTGTGGAACAAATTGATCAGTATATTCCTTTCCTAAACTGATTGTGATATATCTTATGCAGTGTGATCCATAAATCAAGTTAAAAACTAAACAACTCAAACAAAATAAATCAGATCTCAAAAAAGAAAATAAATCTATAAAATGGAACAAATTTAATTTAGAAAATGAAAATAGACAAGCTAACTATATTGAGTAGTTTTTAATCTAGAAACAACAAGAACATTACATTCATCATCACAACCATCGCTCCAAAATTTCCTGTAACAAATCAAATTATTATTATTTTAATGTGAGATTCAAGTGAGAAGAATGAAATCAAATAGATGGATCATGATAAATGATGAGTGGTAAAAATAATAAATTGAGGTTTTGTTATAAGAGAGCGAGTGAAGTTTAAGATGATTGATGAAATTGGCATTTCATCTCACAATTGAATAAGATGATTGAAGTTTGATAATTGCTTATGGTGGTGGGTGAGTGGAGACCATGTTCTCTGTTTTAAGGAAATTTTGACACTGTTGTTGGTGGTTGGTTAGTACTGTGATGGAAGAGAGACTATGATAAAACTATGTTCTTTACTGAATTTAATGGTTGACATTTACTTTTCCATGGTGGAAAACTCTTTCCCCTTTCCATGCTAAACTCCACCAGAGATTGGGGTAGGAAGAGATTTTTCTTGTTTTGGATGTGGTATCTTAACATCGAGACTCAAGTCAGTAATAATATAATAAAATATTTTTATAATGTGAATAGAGAATAATAAGAGGTGACTTCACAAAAAAAAAATAGAGAGAATAATAAGAGGAAGAGAAGTGTTAATAACCTTATCTTTCTAGCACTCCCTATAACTCACCTTTTTATTAGATCAAACTCGTGTGGATCTTACCATTTTACGTGAGATCCATTTTCAAAGTATGAAATTCACATGAGTTACATCCATTAAAATAGTGAATGTTATAAAGAGTGTTGGAAAGAGAGTGTCCATAATATTTCTCTAAAATGAGTATTGTAAGTAAACTTCATATGATAGTTAGATGTTTGATGTTTTATATCACATATTTGAACCTACAATTATGTATTTCTTCACATTTCATGTGTGAGATTTTTATCACTAGACTATTGGACCTACTAATTACATAAAGAACTTTATATTGTTGTGAAGTTAAATAAACCACACCAAGACAAAAATGGGTAGAGTAAATAACAATGACAACCAAAAGGTCCAAATAACAATATTCAATCTATAACAAATCTAGCAATCGATGTTTATAGCAAAATCTACAATCATAACAAAAAACGAGATAAAGAAAGAGACAAACAAACACACCAAGAATTTGTTTATCCATTTCGGTCAAAATTGACTTATATCTAGAAGAGATCTAAAAATATTACAAGCAATTAGTTTTAAGAACTCTCCAAGAGCAAACTATAATTTCTACAATTTTCTCAATTTCTTCCGATAAACAAGAGAGATACAAAAGTGATTAAGAAATTATCCTCAATAGCTCACCAAATACACTCCCCAATTTCTGTCATTTTCCCTATGAATCCCTCAAAGATGAGTCACTCAATAACTCAATTTAGAAAATTTGGATCATTCCTCTAATGATTATTGACCACCTAAAATGTTTTCCATGTTTTTGTCAAACCAAAATCCTCATCCAAGTGCTCTCAACAGTCAGGCCCTAGGTTTTTCAGGTATTCCATCTCTTTAGATTTTATTTTCTGAGTTGTATCACATGTGATTCGAATTATACTCATATTATGATTCAACCACACATATCGGAAGACCATGATAGCTAAAAAATCTATCATAATTTGAATCACACTAGGTCTTGATTCGAATCACATGCACTAGAAACTCAAAATTGCTGATTTTTAAGGCACAATCATCTACAATTATTAATTGAAATTTAAATAAGCTCCACTAAATTATGTGATCTAGCAAAAAAGTTGTGTAACTCACTAATCTCAAACAATAGAATATTGTGTTTAAAATAATACTTACACTAGCATTTTTCGACCAACTTCTGTTTTAATTTTTCCATGAAATAAATATAAACTCTTATTTGTTTTTAAATTATTCTCGTTTCAGAAAAGAAAAAAAAATAAACTATTTCAAATACTCCCATAAAATTGGGTAGTCCAGTAGTGTCTAGTGTGAGCAAAAGGGTTTATGGACCGTGTTATCTGAACTAGTGTTGTGCCTGATCTTTTATATTGTTTGGCAAGGTTTTTCCACCGAATTATATAAATTTCGTATATTCCATCCATCTCTAATCGACCATATCCTACTTGACAAGAGTTATTAAAATACTCTTCTAAAAAAAAATTAAAATACAATTTTGTGCCACTCCGTTTTCGACTTGTATGCATAATAACGATAAGGTTTATATATTTTATTTTGAAAGAACGATAAGGTTTATATAGATTGTATCAGGTAGTCAGCATTATTATTAAATTACTTCACTATTATAAAAGGCTAATTTTATTCTTGGCTCTTGATTTGTCATTGCTGATAGGGTGCAGGTGGGGTTGATTTGGTTTTTGAGATAAAATAAATTTGAATCATACATAAATAATTTGTTTAGTTCAGTTTTTGTAATTTTTACTTGCGAAATAAGAAGCAAACAGAATCAATGAAGAACAAGTTAGTTTGAATTGGTTCAATCGTGTTAACGTTGTAACCAGAAAAAAAACCGTGTTGACATTTTTACAAATTTAAATTTTCTTTAAATGGTCTAAATTAATTTAACTTTTAACCAAATATTATAGATTTTTTTTATACTTTTATAACACAAGTAAACAACTGAAATTAAAAAAATATATAATGATTAAAAGTTACATAAATATATCATATATTCTAAGATAATACTGCTAATATTGTGTCAAATAAATGAAACAATAATAACATTTAATGATCTATCCCCTAAAAAAATAACAAATATCTAAATCGATATAATAAAGTGTGGTATTATTAGTGATGACAAATGAGTGTGGTGTATATCCTTCCTCGTCTAGTTGACTCAGTTATGGTCCACCTTTGATGGTTAAGTTTGCAAGTGGCCTTTTGGACTAATTCACAAAAGAAAACATCAAGCCCTCTATTCAATATCCTTTTTTGAACAATATACGTAGATGTCAAATAAAAGATGCAAAGTTAGTTAAGTGTATATTTGTTAATTTTATGCAATTATGCACGTAGTAGTATTATTTACTAAAGTGAAAATAATGACCAACCAACAAATTAAACTGTAAGCTTAAAACAAATGGTTGAGGTTTTGTAAAAATACATTATTAGGTGAAGCACGTGTGTTCCGGTGAAGATTTGAGCAAAATAAGACGAAGAACTTAGCTTAAAAACTAGTGCTTAATTGTAACCAAAAAAAAACCAGTGCTTAATAATTAATTAGTCATCAACTCCAAATCCAATCATCTCAACTAACTAGTAACTGTTATAAAATAAAAGAAAAGGACAACATCAGAGATAAAGAAGGTGAAGTGTATTATTTTCTTTACAAGTATTAAACTATAATATGACTTATATTTATAGGATACAATATTAGCAAGTAAATGATCAAAGTAATTAAGAACCACTAACCATCCATTCGCATATGGAGTTATAAGAAGAATTATTCATAACAGTAACTACATACTAGTAGCGAATTTTGTAAAAATAAGATAAATAACTATGGTCTATTGTATTTTGTTGTTGTATGTTATTAACTTGGACTTTGAGTTTGTCCGTAAATTCATTTTTTATGTTTTTAGCGATGTTGAGTGATGTACTCTATCAATTTGAATGAATGAATATTGTTTTATTTTTGTAAAAAAATTAACTATGGTCTATTATTGTATTTATATATGGAATCTTTTTTACTAGTCTCACTAAGCAAGAATTCACGTGTGTTTGGCTTGAGCATTAGCATGCCATTGTGAACATCTTTCCAATCTTCAATGTTTTCATTATATCGGGCATTTTGTAGCAGCAACTAGTAAGTAGCAAGTGAATGTGATAGTTGCATGTGCATGTACCCCAGAATGGCATTGTTGCTCACATAATGTTTTATGACAACAACACCTTCAGAATATTCTGCGTGCATGTATCAAGCGTGTTTTTTGATTTGTAAATTAGCAAGTGTGTTTCTTGAGCATGTAGTAAGCCGTTGGATATAATACATTTAATAATTTACTCTAGGGTAGTTCAAATAAGTGTGTTGTACCACTAAGCAAGAAAAGAGTAAATTACACAAAACCATAATTTACACACTAATTCATAATTTACACACTTATTAACTATAATACATTATTAAGGGGAGGGGAGTGGAGTTAATTCATTATTAAGGGGAGGAGAGTGTAATTCAAACATCTTTAAGGGGAGGAGAGTGTAATTTACTCTTGGATAAATAATAAGTCTCGTCATATCTCATTTGATCTAATGTGAGATTTATTGATCGAATAGTATAAATTAATTTGTGCATGATGCAAGACTTATTTCACTTGTGCACAGTGAAATTGTCCGTTATTTACACTTTTGATTCTTCAAATATTGCTATTTGATGATTTTTGTCCTTACTTTTTAAAGGGGTGAATTAAGTCTCTAAAGCCTACCTCCAATTATATTTTTTAGGCCACATCAATCTTGACATGGTGAATGTATGTATTGTATTTCCTACACGGACTTGTTGAGTCAGGGATGTCAATTTATACTTGTAAGTGGGATCCTTGTGGGAACTATCTCATCAGGGGCCTTGCAGATAAAAAATTTCCCCAATGGAGATGGGGACGGGGGAGAATGTGTCCCATAGGGTAGTTTCGGGATGGAAATCACTTATATGAGATATTCAACATGTATTGAACGAATATAATGCAAGTGTTAGATATCAACGTTCGTTTGACACAGTCACACGTTTAATCTCATGACAACGTTCGTTTGACACAGTCACATGTTTAATCTCATGAGTATATGTGCTTCATAGTATATATACTATTATTAAAAATGTCTTAATTTTTAATTTATTTTAAGGTATACTATTATTATTATTTTTACTATTACTATTACTACTACTCTTCATCATCTTTAAACTTGTTATCTTATTCAACATGTATTTTAAGTTCTATTTATTTTTTTGAAAAAAACAAAATGATATTCATTCATTTAAATTGATAGAATACAACATAATCAACATCGTTAAAAACATAAATGGTGAATCTGTGAATAAACTCACAACACTTAAGTTAATAGCATACAACGACAAAATGCCTACAGACAATATGATCAAATCTAAATCACCAGAATACTCATACTTTCAGATCTACAACGTTAACGTCTAAATCATTGATTGAGTCAGTGATTGACTGAAGCTAATATTTCAATATGAACCAAACAAACACCGCAACAAGATGCAAAATCAAACAACGCTGCACAAGACGATGAAAAACACAATGCCACACTTAGACGACAAAATCACAAAAAAGCACAATAGACAACACTTGATATGTGTGAAAATCATTTATTTAGATTGAAAGAAAGAAGAAAAAAAGATGCAGATGAGTGATTCTAAATTAAAAGATGACCTAAAATCATCTCTGCTCAACGAGCGAAAGAGAAAGTAAACTCGGAGAGAAATATTCACTTACCAAAAAATAATATATTCCAGAAAAGAAAAATGAATAGTGGTGGCATTTTGGGCGCCCTAAAGTAAAGGAACACTGAAAACCTAGAACTGACTTTGTCATCCAAGTCTTCCTCACTCTTCTCTTTCGCACAACAATGGCCGCAGCTCAAACTCTCTCTTCTTCCCTCTCCAAACCCTCCCTTCTCCCTCCCAACAACAATCGCTTCTTCAACACATCCCTCCATAAACCCACTCTCCCCTCTCTCTCCGACACGCGAAAACCCCTTTTCCTCACTTCCTCCAAAAATCCAATTTCCGACATCATCCTCTCAAACAAAAACCACCCACAAGACGAGGATGTTTTTATCAACGACGACAAGCCTCGTGAAGAGTGCGGCGTTGTTGGAATCTACGGCGACTCAGAAGCCTCCCGTCTCTGTTACTTAGCCCTCCACGCTCTCCAACACCGCGGCCAAGAAGGCGCCGGAATCGTCACCGTTAACAACAACGTCCTTCAATCCATCACCGGTGTTGGTCTTGTCTCCGATGTATTCAATGAAACAAAACTCGATCAGTTACCCGGCAGCTTAGCCATCGGCCATGTTCGTTATTCTACTGCTGGACAGTCCATGTTGAAGAATGTTCAACCTTTTGTTGCTGGTTACCGTTTTGGTTCTGTGGGTGTTGCTCATAACGGTAATTTAGTTAATTATCGTACTTTAAGAGCTAAGCTTGAAGAAAAAGGTTCGATTTTTAACACTACTTCTGATACTGAAGTTGTTCTTCATTTGATTGCTACTTCAAAGCATAGACCTTTTATTTTAAGAATTGTTGATGCATGTGAGAAGCTTGAAGGTGCCTATTCTATTGTGTTTGTTACTGAGGATAAGCTTGTTGCTGTGAGGGATCCTTTTGGGTTTAGGCCTTTGGTTATGGGGAGGAGAAGTAATGGTGCTGTTGTTTTTGCTTCTGAGACTTGTGCTCTTGATTTGATTGAAGCTACTTATGAGAGGGAAGTTTTCCCTGGTGAGGTGATTGTGGTTGATAATAATGGGATTCAATCGCTTTGTTTGATGGCGCATCCGCAGCCCAAGCAGTGTATCTTTGAGCATATTTACTTTGCTTTGCCTAATTCTGTTGTTTTTGGTAGGTCTGTTTATGAATCGCGTAGGCGATTTGGTGAGGTTCTTGCTACTGAGAGTCCTGTTGATTGTGATGTTGTGATAGCTGTTCCTGATTCTGGTGTTGTGGCTGCGCTTGGTTATGCTGCGAAAGCCGGTGTTCCTTTTCAACAAGGGTTGATTAGGTCACACTATGTAGGAAGAACTTTCATTGAGCCGTCTCAGAAAATTAGGGATTTTGGTGTGAAGTTGAAGCTTTCACCGGTTCGTGCTGTGCTTGAAGGTAAAAGGGTTGTCGTTGTTGATGACTCAATTGTGAGGGGAACAACATCGTCAAAGATTGTGAGGTTGCTTAAAGAAGCTGGTGCAAAAGAAGTTCACATGAGAATTGCAAGTCCACCAATTATTGGTTCTTGTTACTATGGTGTGGATACACCTAGCTCAGAGGAGTTGATATCTAATAGGATGAGTGTTGAAGAAATAAGGGATTTTATTGGATCTGATTCACTTGCTTTTCTTCCAATCAATAGCTTGCATAGTATGTTGGGTAATGATTCTCCTAATTTTTGTTATGCTTGTTTCTCTGGAAAATACCCTGTTGAACCAAGAGAGCTTAAGGTTAAGAGGGTTGGTGACTTTGTTGATGATGGTTTGAATGGGAGTTTGGAACAAATTGATGGTGGTTGGGTTCAAGCAAACATAAATCCAAAAGAGGTGAATACTGCTACTGGTCTTTGATGATTTTTGCTTCAAATTTATGATTTTGCACTTCTTGGGATTTTTATTACTCTTTCATAATATTAAAGGTATCTGTGTGATCTAACCACAGTGGTGAGCTCCATATAGTTCATCTAGATTCTGAAGACCAGTGCTTAACAGTGATAATTTCAGATCTGTTATTTGGAGGTTTTGTCATCTAGAACTAAGAAAAGTGATATAAGAACTTTGCATGTGTTTTTTTTGCCTCCTTTTTTTTCTCTCTTAATATAGGGTTTTATTCAAAACAACTTGTATTACTACAGTTTTGGATATATTTCTTTTGCCCGTTCCATCTCCATTTCTTCTGTACTTTTGTTTTTATGGTAGTTGAAAGAAAGGGCAATCCTAATTATACAAACGCAACTTCATGTTTACATGGTAAAAGATGAACATAGGGATTCAACCCACCTCAACTTTTCACTGATAAAAAAAAGTTGTCTTTACACTTCTTTGTTTGTACTAGTTTTAATTTTTTTTTGTTGAGATTTATTGTTTTTACTTTCTGTTTTCTCCCTATTTAAGATTCCATTGATTTTGCCACAAATTGCAAATTGTTTTCTCTTTTCCCTAAAAACAAACGGTGGCCTTGTTGCTAGTTGCTACAATTTCCCCTTACTGTTAGTTGGAGAAGTACAGTTCAAAATTCACAATTGTTGTGGAAATTCCCTTTATCAATTGTACTCTTGTCTCAATTCTAAAACTGCAGTATATTCTTTGCATTCTTATGTGATAATTGTACAATTTTTGTACTTGATGTTAACTTTTACAACTACCCTTCTTTGCATATTAAATTGAACATATAAAGATTTCAAGAGCTCAAATGAAAATATTAGGATAGTTATAACAGGCCTTTTTTTTCCACGTTCTTTTCTTACAAAACCCCTAATGCTTCCACGTTTGTTTTCAAACAAGTTTGTAATGTTCCCCTTCTCAGAAACCCCAGAATTTTTATTTAAGACGTCCTTTGAAAATTAAATGCGATAGCCCAAACAACTACAACTATTTCTCTCTCTAGAAACTCAATCTCTGCCTTCTCTCTTGAACTAAACTACGGTACACCTCCCTTTCCCCTCCAATATCCAAACCTTCATTTTTCAAGATGTAGATCCGGCAACAAGGTGGTGCTCGCACTACTTCACGGCGGCACCACCGTTGCCCCACGTCACCGGCGTGGAGGTGGCTCCAAGTTTTCTTCCGACGGCATGGACGTGGTGGTTTTGGGGTTGTGGTGGTTTCAGGGTGTTTTTTGTGGTGGTTATTTATCCCCTCTAGGTAACTTCTTGTCCGGTTGGTGGTCCGTTTTTGCTTTGTGGTCGTTGTTCAGATCCGAGCCATAGTTGTTTTCCGAGTGAGTTTTGTGGGAGAAGACAATGTGTTTTCACGTTACTGTACCCCCTTCACTCTCTTAGATACACCTTCTTCACTCTCCTCATCACTATTGTTGATTTGTTGGCATGAGATTTCCTTCTTGCTGGAGCTCCATCGTTGCTTTTTCGAGCACCGCAGTGAAGCTTTGTGGTGGTTGCTTTTGCGGCTGTCGGATTGTTTGGTTCGGAGAGGTAGTGGCTTGGTCACGTCTTTGGTGGTTCTAGGTGGTGTGAGGAGGCAAAGGTTTTGGTGGTGACCGTGGTGGTGTGGTGTTGGAAAGGCGGTGATGGTGAGGCAGTAATGGTGGTTGTCGTGGTGGTTATGCGGTGATGTGAGGAGGTCATGGTTCTGTGTGGTCTGTGACGAGCTTGGTGGGGTGGCGGTTTAGGTTGTGTGGTGGTGGTGATGCGGTGTGAGGAGGACACGGGTTTCGAACTTTAGGAAGTGCTGTTCAGTTTTGCTGTTCCGCTCCACCATTGGTTCGCTTTTACTCCGACAACAGACGCCTTCTCCTTGTCACCAGCGGTCACCTTTTTACGATCGGGTTGTGTTTCCGCTTCAAACCGGCATCTCTGCCCGTGTTTTGGTGTTGGATTTCATCTTCCTATAGATCTAGGTTTGTGTTACTGCATGTTTCTTGGTGAGGCTGTTTGGCGGCATAGTGATGCAGTGGTGATGTGCGGTGGTGATGCGGTGGTGGTGGAGGTTATTCAGTTGTGGTGGGGGTGGTGATGGGTGGTGGTGGTGAAGTGTGGTGGGGGTGAGGATGTGTGGTGGTGGTTGATGTTTTAAGTGAGGAGGCGAGTGCTTGTTGGGGTGATTTCCTTTAGAAGCAACCTCTGTTACACGGGTCCATGTTTGTCGTCTCTAGCTCTTGTTTGTGCTTTTTGGGTGGTTTAGGTGTTTACGGAGTTTGGAGGGTGCGTGTCACGTTGTGTTGAGCCTTTTCCTTTTGATTTGTTTGTTGTTTAAACTTCGCATGCCATATCTTTCGTCTTACATATTGGATGCTGGTTTTCGGTGGGCCGGTTCATTTGGCTTCGAGATCGGGAGTCGGGGTCTAGCTCCAATCTTTGTTTTACTTGGTTTGGTTTTTCTCTGGAGTACTAGGGGCGAGGGGTGCCCTACTAATTTGGTATTATAGTCTGGTGGGTCGACCACTTTTGATTTGAGATCGAGAGTGAGTTCTTTGACTTATGTTGGTTTTTGGGCTTTGTGTTGTGCCCTTTCGGTGGATCGGAGGTCGCGAGGTTTGTGATAGCTGCATGATCCTTCGATTAGGTGCTCTTCGAAATGTGGCTCGACTTGGGTGTTGGAGTCTGGAAGTTTTATTTTGAGGGTGTTCTTTGTGGGTGAGTAGTGACGATAGGCAGTGATGGATACCGTGTTTACAGTGCTTGTTTTTTTGGAGTCTGTTTTAGGTGGTGATGGGTTTTGGTGGGTTTATCTCCAGGGGTGTTTTTATGTGGTTATGGTCTACCGTCATATGCGGCACCATTTGTATCTTGTTTCGTTCATACCTTGCGTCTTGTGGGGATGACGTATAATAATATTTGCCGATTCAAAAAAAAAAATGCGATTGCCCAAACAAAAATCACAAGAAACATTGCTTAGTTATTTGCAATGAACAAGGATTCTGCCCACTGCTGCATGCATATGATGTGGTGGTGATGGTACTGATTGATGATGATGAAAAAATTTGGTGATTTAAATAGTTTAAAAGTGGTAGCAGCATGCAACTCAACATGGACTCGGAAAAATTAAAAAAATCAGTTTACATTTCATTATCAAAAAAATATTCAGTTTTGCCAAAGAAACCTCTTATAATTTTGCATTTGAATTCAAGGTCCAAAGATTAGACACGATAAAAAAAAGTTAGATCTCTTGGTCTCTTTAGTGTTGTATCGTTTGACCTCGTGCGGTTGTGCTGTTTTGTAGATCCTAATCTCTATAGTGTTTCGTAGATCCTTTTGCCCATTTATCTGTTTTGTTTGTTGTACTTCTAAGCAACTTGGGATATCTCAATATATTGTGTAAATAGTCAATATAGTCTTCTCCATATAGCCTATTGGTATTGACTTGGAATCTAGGAGTGTGCTCCTCCTCAAGGTCTCAGGTTCGATTCTCTCTGGTGTCAATTTAGGTAGACTAATTTAGCTTCTTCAAAAAAAAGTCTTCTCCATGTAATGAACTAATGAAGAAGGCAATTGATCCGGTTTATTCTTGAGTCCTAAGAAAGAATAGGTAAGAAAGCTAATCTTTTGACCATGTATGCAACATAGTGTTGAGCGAATAAGCGGTAAAAAATCAACATGAGAATAAAATAAACATAGTAGAGATGAGGATATTGCGTCGAATATGTGTAGTAAGAGAGACGGAAGGGAGGGTGAGGCGGGCATTAATCATCTATCAACAACTCATTACATTTTAATATTCTGATAAATAAAATAAAAAATGGGTACCACTTAAGATTTGAGGTCTCCATTGAGACCTTATTCCCACTAAGCATTCAAAATAATATTTCTCCAATGGGATACTCATAGATACCAAATCTTAAATCGAGAGATCCTCTATTGAGGATGGTATAAGAGAGATTTGAAAAATATGATATAACATTATGTCATTGCTCTTCGTATAAAGCTAGAATTTTCAGCTTCGTAAAAATGACATTAAAATGGCATTGGGACGCGATAATTGTGATTTAAATGCCAAACCAAACGAAACCTTAATGAGATAGGGTTTGATCATTCAATGATGGAGCTTATTGTCTAAGAAATACAATCACAAATTCAATTTCCAAATTATGCTCTGGTTCCTACTTTCCTCTGTAAAATCTTCTAGATCGGATACCTTTGATCGTTGGTACCACCATAGCCCAATATATCCATGGAGGAGTGGATGATGACCCTTGAATTTCATTCAGACTAGAAATCTAAATCTAGAATGGTTTGATGCAAATCATACAAAGTCAGCCAGAGACCGGTTCCTGCAATGAAAAATGGTTTTTGTCATGAGGATTAGGACTTGCATTTTGGCTTACACAATTCTTTTCAATTGTTCCAGCAAAATAAGCTTAAAAAAAAACAATTTTGAAAAAATTGTCAGAAGTGGGATTTGAACCCACGCCCTCTCTCGAAGACCAGAACTTGAGTCTGGCGCCTTAGACCACTCGGCCATCCTGACTTGATGCTAATTTTATCAACTCATATATATTTATTATCAAATTCCAGTTTCATAAAAAGAAATCCAATTGCATATTCATATATTTGTAAATGCCTTGTTCAACTTAGTCATCATATAAATTCAAAAAATAACTCCGGTCCTTGTATGTGAAATGTGATCTCTAAAACAAATATGATGACTAATTAGTTGAATTTTTACATGACAACTAACCCTATTAGCACAGTGAGAATATCTATTACATCTTCTGATTATTTAACATAACTCCACTTCCATTACCTTTTTCTATTCAGTTTATACTCATTTTTTTATTGAGAAATTGAGTCAAGTGAACTATCAATTGTTAATTTGTCTAATTCTATTTTGATGTAATTTTAGAATTATTTTTTGAAAACTCCTTGTTAATACATTAAAGATTATATAGACAATTTAAGAAATATACATTGCAACCTTTTCAGTTATTTCACTTTTTTGTCGTCATTGATGTAGAGAGACATTATAAAGTTCTATTCTTCACCAAAATTGAAGAATAAACCGATAAAATTCATTGTAAAATTATTACTTTTGGTAATGTCCATTTTTTTTAATTTAACAAAAACCCCATCATTGTTAGTAAATTATTAATGTCATAGAAAAAATTGTGTAATTTATGATACATGTCATCTCGTCTACTGAAATACTCCCACATAAACCTAACTTCCGTGCTCTTTTCAAGGTGGGTTAGAAATATATAGAATAGACAGTAGTACGTGAGAGGATATGCATCAAAATTCAATCCTTATCACTGAATTATTCATTTCGCCATTAATTTAATGCATTGAACCTTAGCTTCAATTAGTCCCTCACGACAAAACCGGTTTGAATAGAAAAACAATAGAATGCTCATTATTTACCAAAAAGTAAAAATTTGTAACACTTCATCTAAATGTTATCATAAAACAAATCATGTTCAAATAATGCTTACAATTTCAGATATGTACTGAAATTAAATATGAGCTATATTTTAAATATAAGACAGGAATTAGGACTTGTATATAGACTGTGACCGAGCTAGATAGGCATTGCCTTACGACCATAACAACTAAGGAATACTTCTGTAAATATGTGAAACTGAGTGCATGAAACAGTAACAAATATATTAAGAACCGTCTGCATGACCTCCAACCCAACCTATTGCTTTAACTCATTCTTTGAGTTGGCATTACCATTCTGCTGCTGTTGTTGATGTTGATGTTGGTGCTGTTGATGTTGTTGTTGTTGTTGTTGATGCTGCTGATGCTGTTGTTGGAACATCATAGGGTTGACAGAATGTTGCGGAATCATGCAGTTAGAAGGAAGTGACTCCCCATTCAGCTCAGCTGTAGCAATCTTCAGTCTTTGAACCTCGGCAGTAAGCGCCTCATTCAGAGCTATTAGACGAGGATACACAGATCAGAAGAAATCAGCAAAAAGCAAACAATGAAAAGTCTACTACTAAGTCTAAAATTGTTTGTGATACAAGTGACAACTACTAGAGATTGTATATAATTGTTGTTGACGAGATATTATGGCTTTTATTAATACTTCTAATAGAAAAGAAGCGTGCATCACAAAGTATATTATATATAACAAATGCAAAGAGAAAACCAACTACTCAGCATCTACTTTCCCAGGATGCTTATTTCCAAAAACCATAGTAACTCTTGCAAACATAATTAGCTATGTAAAGGAAATCTCATGTATCGTCAATTTCAGCAAAAGGGAAAACGTCCATTTGAGGGCAAACCAAATAGATGTTATAATAGGATGGTTGTGTTCATAGTCATCGTGATTGACGGTGAGTCCGGCAACAAATCATGGTAGCACAGTGATTTTATGAAACTACAAAGTGTAGCTTTTTCCAAAATCACAGTAGATTACCGTAATTCTGCCAATCTCACTGCTGATCCAAACATGCACTAAGTAACCTATATAGAGAAAAGCTACCTCACTCAAGATATTACCTAGGTCTCCCCAAGAAATTTGAACATGAATTAAAAAAGGGGCAGCTTAAACAATTGAACATCAGTAATGGAATCAGCAAACCCCGGCTGTCATGATCATTTCGTAACTAAAATATGTTTTTTCTCATATTACAAACACTGTTTTGTATCATTAAAGTTCTAATCTTATCTTTTTAATTCCTACAACCCATCTTCCAATGCTAAACAGAGGACTTAATCCTGTACTGAAATTCAAATATTAAGGAAAACTGGAACAGCGAGAATGAAGCTTCTAACCACACTTGGTCATACAAACTTTGGTGCCGTGTCAGGGATCTACATTCTTAAAAGCTTAAGCTGTTGATGTTTTTTTTTTTTAATCGGCAAATTTATTAATACGTCCACCCGGACTAGACGTAATAGGCGGAGAAAAACACAAAACAGAGGATAGCCATATCACTGTATGGTAACAGCACCTAAAGTTCAAAGAAGACAACCAAGAGACTCCCCAAAAACAACTGCTTTGGACCTAATTAACACACTCCTATGAACCTACCTCCTTGACCAAACACCCAAACTTTAGCAGTAAATATAAACCTGCACAGATAGCCCCTACTGGCAGCAGCAAACACAGAACAGCAGTCTGCTAAGTATCCAAAAGAACTGCACTGCGACCCAATTAGAGAGCCTTCCTGCTGCTCCTAGATTCCTTTATTTACCTCAAAAGGCAGTCCCTTGGATTTGAACTCCATTAATAATACAAGCAAGTAGGAACATTAAGCCTAACCAAACTCCATCTCCAAGCTAGCACCTTGATTTCGTCCACTATCTCATCTACATCCCTCACCACATTTCAAAAAATTCTATGATTTCTAGTGTTTAAAATAACCCAAATCGCCGCATGCCAAATCAGCCACCTTCTTACATTACAATAAAATCTATGCATCTTTTAAGTTTTCAGCTTGATAGTTTTCAGCCATAAACATAAAATGAGTTACAATGTTGTACGTTTTGCAAATCCTTAAAAAATGAGAGATTGAAAAGATTGAAAGAAATACCATCTCGGAGTTTTGCCTGTTGTTCCATGGATTGAAGGCGGAACTTCAACTCATTATTCTGGTTAGTGAGTCCAACTGAATCTCTCTGCATACACAAAAAAGATGGGAATAAAATTAGTGCATGTTTGATCATGCATTTGTATTAGCTTCAACTCACTATTCTGGTTAGTCCCAAAACATTATCAATGTGGAAACAAAGAAGCTACGATAAGCAGCATTCACGTCAGCGTGGATTTCCACCGCAATTTTACAAAACGCGCCACAATATCAATCAAAGGCTTAGAGAAAAAAGAAACTAAGCTCAAATTACCAAACTAAAACATGCTTTCACAAACATAAATAAATGTTCCCACCTGCAACAAAGTAAGTTGTGCAGAAAGTGTAGTGGCTTCAGTCTGCAGAGTCTGAACCTTGTGTTCTAGCTCCGAAATGTATCGCATCTTACGCTCTTTGGAACGCGCAGCTGATTGCCTATTAGCCAATATCCTGAAATAACCCAAAAAATATCCAAGTCAAAATTAACCATCCATATTGACATTACTATCTAAAACGTTGAATAATTCAATTACAGCACCTCTTAGCCCGCTTTGGATCAGCCATAGCAATCTCAGCAAGTTTCTCATTAGCCATAATTTTCTTCAATTCCGGCCCACTAAACTCACCATTTCCAAACTCCAAACTAAACGCCGCCGAATTCCCATCACCTGAATTACCAGGCGACATCAACCCTCCAGGTGAAGGCGGCATCTTCAAAGACTCATCATTGAAATTCAACTTCCCAATAAAACTATCCATCGAAACACTCCTATAATGTCTCGTAGTCGGTGCAATATCACCTCCTGCACTTCTCTTATTCCCTTCCCTCCTCTGCATACTATCCCCACTCTCATTAACACTACTCTCAGCTTCATTATCACTACTATCACCACCGTTAGTCTTCGTTCCACTCGCTCTACTATCCAAATCATCGCGATTATCACCAGTAGCCGCGTTTTTATCATCGTTAATTGCATCAATGTTATCCAAATTCATATAAGCAGAAAAAAGATCATCCACAACTTCACCTTCCGGCGACAACGATTTCTTCTCCTCTACATTACTATGCTCCCAATTTGTTTCCCTCTTCACCACCGAAGAATTAGGTTTAGCTACTTCCCTACCTCTCAGCGGAATCAACGGCGGCGAAGACTGCAAAACAGTAGAAAATCCAAACGGAATATCACTGTTAGAACGCCGGTGAGACTTTCTCGGCGGAAGAGAAGGGTTTCTAGCAGCAGCAAAAGGAGGTAACGGAGAATGAGAAGTGACGTCACGATCTTCCATAGACACGTCAGCATGATCCGACGTGGAAGAAGATTCGCGAAACGTACAAGGGCTGAGAGGCGGAAGAGAGTCGAGAGAGAAAAAAGACGGTTGAGAGAGTGATCGTGTGTGAGAAGGTGTAGGACTTGTACTGTGCGAAGGCATTTGCGGCCGTGAAACCGGGATCTGATTATTCATCTGTGAGTATGGTGAAAGAGGTGGGATCTGGTGTGGGTGAGATGGTGGTATACCGCCACCTCTTTGATTTCTACTAACAGTTCGCATTTGTGATTGTGATGATGCATTAAACTGTGGTATGGTTAATTGTTCCATATGATTGTTCATTTGATGTTTCATGAAAGATGAAGCTGCTTCAGTATCTTCCATGAATCAGTAAATAAATAATATTCACAGCAACAACATTCAAAAGTGGCGGAAATGCCGAAGGAGCAGGCGCTTATCTCGCTACTGTCAAGACAACGAAGGTTGAAAAGAAAGGAGAAGAAAAACAAAACTTACACACAAACTCAAACACACACACTGTTTTTTTTTTTAGTTGTTTTGTTTTTTGTTTTGTTTCTCTCTCTACTTTTGTGAAGATGACTATTAGTACTACACGGATTTCATGACTCCTACGCGTGAATTTAATAACAATTTCATTTCAATTTCAGTTGCATTTCAATTTCATTCCGACCTCATTTGTTTTCTTTGCCGTATGGCAAGTTTTTCTAATTTTCTTCCCCTGTCTCCCGCAGTTTGTGTAGCAACTCTTTACCAAAAATAAACTCTTTTTTTTATTTTTTTTATTTTTTTTATCTTTGAAAAATGTTACATTTATTTTTGTCTTAGTTTTGACATTTTACTTCATCTTGCACTTCCTAAACATTGTAAAAGCAAAACAACTACCGTATTTTTGCAACCCATGTGAGTTGGTCTTATGGTAATGATTTGGGATATGGAAATATGCTCCTCCTAAATATCTCAGGTTTGATTCTCTTCGATATTAATTTAGGTGGGCTAATTTAGTTATTAGAAAGAAAAAAATCTACTGTATGTGGTGAAAATCACGTAAATTTTCTAGTTTAAAGAGAGGTTCGAAAAAGAATATTTCTGAGGGCCAACTTCTGTTAAATATTTTGCTTTTGAAAGGAATTAAAATTCCATTGAATTTTTTTTTGCCAATTTTATTTTACTTTGCTTTGATTTACAATTTTATGACCATTTATGTATTTTTTTATAATTCTGGTTACCTTTTAATTTTCCATAATAATTGATAAAAGGCTACCAATTTAGCTTGGGTGGGGATAGAGTTTTGTTCAGATTCTCGTTTCTGTGATTCTTTCTCATCTACAAAATTACTTGTAATGTTGACATAATAACAAGTTGCAATATAAAATATTTATATCACCAACAACATAATAGAGTTTTGTAAGGAAAAAACCGACAAAAATAATGTTTCAAGGTTGACAATCTTACCACTAACATAAATCATGGGTGTAGATTTTCTATGCATGTTTAGTAACATTAGGAGAACGTATCGCCCTTAACAAGAACATAAATTATAATCTCTCAAAAAAAAAAAAAAGAACATAAATTATAAATATTTGGTGAACTTTATTGAAATAGATATTTTTTGTGACGCACAATGCACTTAAGATACTTGCATATCTATCTTTATGACTTACAATGCAATTGACATAATAAATACATGTCACTAATATTCTTTATATTAGGATTTTGAAAGATAAGTTGTTTCGCATTGGGCAGGAAACATATACCCTTAGTTGTAAGTTTCTATTTTTTTAGCACGAGATAAAGTTTTCTATACTTTTTTTTTTATCAATAAAGTCTTTCTATAATTGATTCTTATAAATCATATTATAAAATGGACTCAATATAACTTGTGTATAAGTTTTAAGATCATTTTTTACCTACAATACTATGGATGAATTATTATAGATACACAACATAATTACAAGGAATGGGTGACTTCTTTGCTGTGACAGATCTTATCAACAGATCTTATCAATGCTGTATCAACATTTTTCTTATAAATTATGTGGTATTTTTCTTATAAATTATGTGGTTATGACCGTTGTTCATCAATTGCACACATTTAATGAGCATGTTGATGTAGTTGATTATCGTTATTAGATTATGGAGTATTATTGAAACACAGTAACACAACAGAGATGGAAGTAGCATTGATAAGAGATCAACAACAGGAGGAACACAGTGGACTTCAGTTACTTGCGCCTCAAGTTACAAAAGCCAAGCACTAGTGAAGAGTTAGTTAGATGAAATAACTAACTTCCTTGAATATAGGAAAGTTGGGCAATGATATAGTGTAGCTAGTACATGTTAGTCTTACAATGTAGTAGCAATAACAAACTATAAAAGAGAACTCTGTAACTAACTTTCATTTCAATGAGAATTCTACAATTTCTCTTTCACTCTTTCTCAGGTTTTTCTCTCTTTCACTTCAACAATTCTGTTACTCAACATGGTATCTAGAGCCTTTTGCTCTTTCTTCCGCAAGCTTTATCAAGCTCCATCAATGGCGTCTCGTAACACTGATGCTCCTACTGATCAATCCAGTCCCTTTTTTGTTCATCCAAGTGATGGACCTTCATCTGTTATTGTTTCTCCGGTTTTGGACGGTTCGAATTATCATTCTTGGGCACGTTCAATGCGTAGAGAATTGGGAGGCAAAATGAAGTATGAACTCGTTGATGGAACGATTGAACCAATCGTTGATGATTTTGATCCTTTATTTCGCCATTGGAACCGTTGCAACTATCTAGTTCACTCATGGATCATGAATTCTGTGTCTCCTTCAATTGCACAATCCATCATCTTCATGGAGAACGCCTGTGATGTTTGGAATGATTTGAAGGAAAGATTCTCACAAGGTGATTTGTCAAAATTTTACTCTCAGCCCTTGGATCATAGATTCAGGTGCTAGTGATCATATATGTAGCAATCTAAAATGGTTTCATTCTTACAATGAAACCATTCCCACTCATATAAAATTGCCTACAAGACACCTTACATTGGCCACACAATCTGGAACCATTAAATTTTCTGATGACTTTATCATACATGATGTTCTTTATGTTCCTGATTTTCATTTTAATTTGCTTTCTATGTCCAAAGTAACCAATTCTTTAAATTGTATTATGAGTTTTAATGGTTTCCAGTGTGTCATTCAGGACAAGAAAACCAAGAAGATGATTGGTTCTAGTGATAAAAGAGAAGAGTTATACTATCTGAATCTTTCAAACAAGATAACTTGTTCTGCAAGCAAGATTGTTTCTAGCCTTGTTCCTTTACCTGACAGTGCCCTCTGACATTTTAGATTAGGTCACCTTTCATTTTCTAGAATGAAGTCTTTACAATCTATGTTTC